>Ga0265292_1000369_pt1 | contig 69306 bp, 61 predicted proteins | sample Munlanlewell296A_FD_189080 | JGI IMG/M metagenome (GOLD analysis project Ga0265292, IMG submission 189080) | Leachate microbial communities from a municipal landfill in Southern Ontario, Canada - Leachate well 296A | ecosystem: Engineered > Solid waste > Landfill > Unclassified | place: Canada...
CGAACTCCATTGTGAACCCTAATGCTATCAACTTTACCATTCTCGGTCTCATTCTCTTCACCTTCCTCTTACGAACCTCTGGCTTTAAACTAAAACCTTTTGGTTTAACCAAAGATCGAGAAACCAATCGCTCTCTACCTTTCGGTTTCCTCGCTCTCCACAATCAAGCTGGAGAAAGAACAAACTTTACCGTCTCCGATGATCGTGGTCGTTACTTCTTGTTAACAGCGAAAGGCAACTATTTACTCAAAGCTTTCACTCCTTCTCATATCTTACCTACCAGAACTACTGAAATCCCTATCTCTACCAGAAAAGGATGGATTAGTAGGGAGATTGGGATATAAAATGGAAAAAAACATAAGAATTTTTTGCTCAAAAGATTGGGTTGATTATGAACTTTTAGACACTGGCGAAGGAGAAAAGCTAGAGAAATTTGGTAAATATATTTTTGTGCGTCCGAGTGAAGATGCCGTTTGGTTAAAAACTTTAGAGAAAAAAGAATGGGCAAAAGTCGATGGTAAGTTTTGGAGTTCAAGGGCCGGGGCAAAAGCTGGCTGGAAGATGACTTCAAAAATTGTTGATAAGTGGGAAATGTCGCATAGAGATATTAAATTTTTAGTTTTCCCTACCCCTTTTAGACATCTAGGATTTTTCCCAGAACAAGCGACTCATTGGGATTTTATAGAGGATAAAATCAAGAATGCTAAAAGGCCCATTAAATTTTTGAACTTATTTGGTTATACTGGTGTGGCGAGTTTGTTTGCTCTTCGAGCGGGGGCAGAAGTGACGCACCTAGATGCATCTAAACAAAGTTTAAATTGGGCAAAAGAAAATCAAAATCTTAATGTTGAGCTAACTAAAATGCCGATGCGTATCATAGAAGATGATGTAATGAAATTCTTAGAACGAGAAGAAAAAAGAGGAAATAAATATGATGCAGTAATTATGGATCCACCAAAATTTGGCAGGGGACCAAAAGGAGAAATATGGAAAATAGAAGAAATGCTCCCGAGATTACTTTTGCAAGTTCGTAAAGTTTTGAGTGATAAACCTCTTTTTGTAATTTTAACTTCATATGCCGTTGATTCATCCTCGCTCTCTTTGGGGTATGCACTTTCTGACATCATGAAGCCTGTCTCGCCCAGTCAAGGCGGGGATTTTAAAGGCAAAGTAGAACAAGGTGAGCTTTGCGTATTGGAAAAATCCAATGAACGTTTAATCCCGCTTGCGAACACAGCTGTTTGGAGTATATAATTTATTTAGATGCTTATAATTATTATAATCGTAGTGGTCGTAGCTGGTTTTTTTATTAGTTACAATATAAATACTATGGAAACACAAACAAAGACAAGTGCTAAAGATTTTTTTATTAACTTGGGAGCTATCGTTGCCTTAGGTTTTTTTGTAGGTAATTTAGTTAGTCTTTTATTTACGATAATCAATAAGGCATACCCTCCCACCATTGGTTATAATTACTATGGAAGCTCTTCGATTAGTTTTCCCGTGGCTGCTCTTATCATTATTTTCCCAGTTTATATTTTACTTATGTGGCTTTTGGAAAGGGGATATGTATTAGAACCAGAAAAAAGAAATGTTGGAATACGTAAATGGTTGACCTATATAACATTATTTTTATCTGGGTTTGCTTTGGCTGGAGACTTAGTTACCATTTTGTATTATTTTATTGATGGCCGGGATATTACAGCTGGCTTTCTGTTGAAAGCGTTATCTGTATTAGTTATATCTCTTTCGATTTTCTTTTACTATATTTCTGATGTAATGGGAAAATCAAATGGAAAAATACGAAAAATTTGGATAGCTGTTTCAGCGACAATAATCATCTTATGTATCATTTGGGGATTTTCTGTTCTTGGTTCACCTCGAACTCAACAATTATTAAAATATGATGAGCAAAAGGTAAGTGATTTGCAAAATATAGAGAATGCTATTCAGAATTTTTATTCTTTAAAGGGTGTTTTGCCAAAAGATTTTACTGAAATAGACGAGAATCAAAATTATTATGTAAACACAATAGATTCTCAAACCCAAAAATCTTACGAGTACGAAAAAACAAGCGATACAACATATAATTTATGCGCAGACTTTAATAAAGAAATAACTAAGACTGATTATCTGGCAAAGTCTGGGCCTTATGACGGAAATACTTGGTTGCATGGAGCAGGCAGACATTGTTTTGCAGAAACAATAAACCCGAACACATATTCTAAACCAGTACGATAAAGTCTTTTGCAAATAGCTTATATTTTAGGTATTATAAGAACATATGAAAGAATATGAGCATTTGAAGCTGGAAAAAAAATGGCAAATACTTTGGGAGAAAAAAGGTATTTATCATGCTCAAAATAACTCTAAAAAACCTAAATATTATAGTTTAATTGAGTTTCCGTATCCTTCTGGAGATGGACTTCATGTTGGACATCCGCGGCCATATATTGGCATGGATATTATTTCTAGAAAAAGAAGAATGGAGGGATTCAATGTTTTATATCCGATTGGCTGGGATGCCTTCGGTTTGCCGACAGAAAATTATGCGATAAAAACAGGCAAAGATCCGCGAGCAGTTACTAAAAAAAATACTGATACTTTTCGTCGACAAATAAAATCCTTAGGCGTGTCCTTTGACTGGTCACGAGAAATAAATACTACTGATCCGAAATATTATAAATGGACGCAATGGATATTTTTGCAGTTCTTGAAAAAAGGTTTAGCTTATAAAGCTAAAATAGCGATAAATTGGTGTCCAAAAGATAAAACTGGTTTAGCAAATGAAGAAGTTGTCGGTGGTGTTTGTGAGAGATGCGGAACCCCTGTAGAAAAAAGAGAAAAAGAGCAATGGATGCTTGCGATTACTAAATATGCGGAAAAGCTTGATAAGGATTTAGATACGGTAGATTATCTTCCGCAAATAAAATTGGCGCAGAGGAATTGGATAGGGAAGTCCGAAGGGGCGGAGATAGAATTTCTAGTTGGTAAAAAAATTGTAAAAGTTTTCACTACTCGTCCGGATACAATTTTGGGTGCAACATATTTAGTCCTTGCGCCGGAACATGAATTGGTTCAAAAACTGAAAGATAAAATAAAAAATTGGAATGAAGTTGAAAAATATATTAAAGAAATAAAAAACAAAACAGACATTGAACGTACTGCCGAGGATAAAACAAAAACGGGGGTAGAATTAAAAGGAATAAAGGCGATAAATCCAGCAAATAAAGAAGAAATTTCCATATGGATAGCTGATTATGTTTTAGCTACCTATGGTACCGGAGCAATAATGGCAGTACCAAAGCATGATGAAAGAGACAGAGATTTTGCTCAAAAATACAATTTGCCGATAGTAGATAAACCTCTTGTTGATGCCAAAGAAATAACAAAAAAAGTTGGGGGGAAAATGGTCGTAAAATTCAAACTTCGCGATTGGGTTTTTTCGCGCCAGCGATATTGGGGAGAACCGATACCGGTTATACATTGTGAAAAGTGCGGAATTGTTCCTGTGCCGGAAAAGAACTTGCCGGTAGAACTTCCAAAAATAAAAAATTATGAGCCGACAGATAGTGGAGAATCACCATTAGCAAATATTTCAAAATGGGTGAATACTAAATGTCCAAAATGCAAAGGTAAAGCGAAAAGGGAAACGGACACGATGCCGAACTGGGCAGGTTCAAGTTGGTATTATCTTCGCTATGCTGATCCAAAAAACAAAAAAGTTTTTGCTGACAAGAAAAATTTAAAATACTGGACACCGGTGGACTGGTATAACGGCGGTAATGAACACACAACACTTCATCTTTTATATTCTCGTTTTTGGCATAAATTTTTATACAACGAAGGGCTGGTATCAACTTCTGAACCATATAAAAAGCGCACGGCGCACGGGATGATTTTGGGTGAAGGGGGAGTAAAAATGTCTAAGTCACTAGGAAATGTGATTAATCCAGATGAAATTGTAAAAATATACGGTGCAGACACTTTGCGTGTTTATGAGATGTTTATGGGTCCATTTAACCAATCTGTCGCTTGGTCCACGGAGAGTATTATTGGTGCGAGAAGATTTATTGAAAAAGTTTGGAGAATTGGCAAAGGAATTTCAGAAAATCAGAAGAATTTTTCAGGTCCTCGGTTCTCCGAGGCCCCAAACCCCGGCCAGGCCGTTCAAAATTCTTCCGATTTTCTTTCAATAAGAAAACTTTTCCACAAAACAATTAAAAAAGTCACCGAAGACATAGAAGAGATGCATTTTAATACGGCGATTTCTGCAATGATGATTTTGGCTACGGAAATGGAAAAAACGGAAAAGATAGAAACAGAAGATTTTAAAAAATTCTTACAAATTTTGTCTCCTTTTGCGCCACACATCACGGAAGAAATCTGGAGTATTTTGGGAGAAAAAAAATCTATCAATGTTTCTTTGTGGCCCAGATGGGATAAAGATTTAATTCAAGATGAAAATGTGAAAATAGTAGTACAAATAAATGGTAAAGTTAGAACTGAAATTTTTATAAAATCTGATGAAAAAGAAGAAGAAATAAAGGAACAAACCATTAAAAATGAAGTTGTTTTAAGGTATTTAGCCGGTGGAGAAGCCAAAAAGATTATTTATGTGAAAAATAGACTTATAAATATTGTTGTTTAGTTGTTTTTTAATATAAAGCTATGTATAATTAATCTTTGAACGTGTAGTTATTATTTATTAATTTTTAAAAAACTTATGAATTCAAATATTTTTGATAGGCTCTCGTTTTTAACATTGTTTTTAGTTATAGTTTTGTTACCCGTTTTCTTTTTACCTTTTACCAGTATTCCAGTTGAAATTTCTAAAGGTTTACTCTTGGTTTTAGGACTTTTAGTGTGTGTGATTTTTTGGGCATTGGCTAGATTTTTTGATGGTAAAATAATTTTACCGAAATCCTGGCTTTTAGTTTCAGGATTTGGAATAGTTTTAGTTTTCTTACTTTCTTCTCTTTTTTCTAAAACGCCTCAAGTGTCTTTATTTGGAACGATGTTTGATCTTGGTAGTTTTTATTTTATATTTTCTGGTTTTATTTTAATGTTGATGTCTTCTGTTGTTTTTAGAAATCAAAAAAGAGCAAAAATGGTTTTGTTGGGAACAATACTATCTTCAGCTTTTGTTTTAATTTTCCAAGGTTTTCATTTGTTTATGCCTAAAGTTCTTTCTTTGGGTGTTTTAGCTGAAAAAACTAGTAATGTTATAGGTTCCTGGAACGCGCTAGGTCTTTTTGCTGGTTTTTCTTGCCTCATGTTTCTTTTAGTAATTGAATTTTTCCCAATCTCTAAAGTAAGAAAAATTTTGCTAGAAGTATTTATTTTACTTTCAATTCTTTTAGCGGTGGTAATAAATTTCCCATTAGTCTGGGTGCTTCTTGGAATTTCAAGTTTACTTATCTTTGTTTATAAAGTTTCACTTACTTTTCACAGAGGTGGAGAAGAGGAAGAAAAAAAACAGTTTCCCATAGTTTCTTTTATTGTTGTGATAACCTCCTTGTTGTTTTTTCTTTCTGGACAGTTCGTCGGTAATTTTATTCCGAATCGTTTACAGATAGCAAACACTGAAGTGAGTCCTTTTTTTAGTACGACTATGTCTATAACCAAGGGAGTGTTGATTAAAGACCCCATTTTTGGTATTGGCCCGAACAGATTTGGAGAAGCTTGGGCAATGCATAAACCTCTCGCGATAAACACAAATGTAAACGGGAATGATTTTTCAGATATCTATTTTAATTCAGGTTCTGGATTGTTGCCCACTTTTATTGCTACTACCGGAAGTCTTGGCATTCTCTCTTGGGTTATTTTTTTAGTTTTGTTTTTAATTATTGGAGCGCGATCGGTATTTTCTAGCATTAAAAATGGAGCGAACTGGGAAATGATGGCGTTTTTTGTATTATCTCTTTATTTGTTTGTTTCTTCCATATTTTATTCTGGAGGAATAGTGATATTTTTATTATCACTTGCTTTTGCTGGGGTATTTATTGGGTTGTATACTTCAAATGAAGACAAAGGAATATTGGTTTCATTTTTAAATGATCATAGGAAAAGTTTTTTTTCCATACTTCTACTTGTGATGGTTGTAATTTTTTCTGTTATTGCCTCATTTAAATATGTAGAACGCTTTGTTTCTGTATCGTATTTTAAAAAGGCACTTTCGGCGCAAACTATTCCGTTAGCTCAAGATTATATTGGTAAAGCCCTTTCATTATATTCCAATGATTTATATTTACGTACTTATTCGCAAATATATCTTATGAAATTGAATTCCATCGCTAGCAAGAACTCAACCTTGTCTGATGTAGATAAGATAGACCTACAAGCAAGTTTTGACCAAGCGGTGAATAGCGCTCAGATGGCAGTGGCTTACGACTCATCAAATTATCTCAACTTTCAATTACTTGGATCTGTTTATCAAGCAGTCGGGGCGATCGGGGTAAAGGATGCTTATAGTAAAGCAGTTTTAGCTTATCAAAATGCCTCCAATTTGAATCCACTTAATCCAGGATTAAAACTAGCTGTAGCTAGCGCTTTATTTGCTGAAGAAAAAACAAAAGAAGCGAAAGATTATGCAAATATCGCACTTTCTTTAAAGCCAGATTACATTGAAGCTCTCATTACTCTTTCCCAAATAGCAAAAAGTGAAGGTAACAACGCTGAAGCATTGTCTTATGCGCAAAAAGCCCTCTCGTTCGCCCCTGCTAATAAAAATTTAATAGAATATGTAAATTCTTTTAACACCCCAATTTCTCCTTCTTCCACCAATAAACCTAAACAGTAGATTTATAACGAATGGAAAAGATTTTACGAATTTTTACTAAAGAATCTGGAAGCATAAATCAAGCCGCTCTTCTTTTAGGTTGTCTGACTTTTTTATCTCAAATTTTAGCGCTTTTTCGTGATCGTTCTTTTGCTCACTTTATAGGACCATCTCCCGCGCTCGATGCTTATTATGCGGCTTTTCGAGTTCCAGATTTGATTTTTATTTCTATAGCATCGCTTGCTTCTATCACAGTGATAATTCCTTTTATCGTCGCTAAGATGGATGGGGACAAGGTGACGCCTGAAGCACGGAAATATTTGAATGATATTTTTACAGTTTTCTTTTCTTTAATGGTTTTAGTCGCGCTTATCGCTTTTTTTCTTATGCCGTATTTAACAAATTTTATTGCTCCAGGGTTTACGCCGTTTTATCAAGCAAAAGTGATTTTACTTTCGCGGATAATGTTGCTTTCGCCGATTTTAATGGGACTTTCAAATCTTTTCGGCACGGTTACTCAACTTTTCCGTAAATTTTTTATTTATTCTTTAAGTCCAATTTTTTATAATCTAGGAATTATTGTTGGAGTAATATTTTTTTATCCAATTTTTGGAATTTCTGGTTTAGCAATGGGAGTGGCGCTCGGCGCTCTGATGCATTTTGGAATACAGGCATTAGCTTCACACGGATGTGGTTTTACACCCAAATTTTCATTTTCTATTAATTTCAAAGATATAAAAAACGTGGCCTTAACTTCTCTTCCTCGCACATTAGGTCTCGCTTTTAATAACATTTCTCTTATTTTTATAATAGCTCTAGCTTCCTTTTTAAAGAGTGGTTCTATCTCAGTATTTAATTTTGCGTTTAATCTGCAGTCGGTTCCATTAAATATTATTGGTATATCTTATGCCGTAGCGGCTTTCCCGACTTTAGCTAAAGCTTTCAGTAATGGCAAAAAAGAGGAATTTAAAAAACACCTAAAAGAAGCTTCTAGGGCAATAGTCTTTTGGTCTTTGCCGGTGATTTTTCTTTTTATTGTTCTTCGAGCGCAGATCGTTCGTGTTATTCTTGGCTCTGGAACTTTTTCTTGGGATAATACTCGTTTAGTCGCGGCTGGTCTTGCGATTTTTTCTGTTTCTATTCTTGCTCAAGGAATGATCACTTTGTTATCTCGTTCTTATTATGCTACTGGGAATACCAAGCGTCCACTTATTGTAAATTTCTCCTCTTCCATTTTAATAATAATTTTATCTTTTATTTTTATTCGTCTTTTTGAAAATTGGAACTTTTTCCGATATTTTATAGAGTCTTTGCTAAAGGTGGGGGATATCGCTGGAACAGAAGTATTAATGCTTCCACTTGCATATTCCATAGGAACTATTTTAAATTTTGCGCTACTTTGGATTTTTGTAAAAAAAGATTTTATGCCCAATGAGCTTTTTATCACTAAGACTTTTTTCCAAAGTCTGGGCGCGTCATTTTTTTTAGGGCTCATCACTTATTTAAGTCTGAACGTTCTTTCCCCAGTCTTTGGTACAACTACTTTTTGGGGTGTATTTCTCCAGGGTTTTATTTCTGGGATTTTGGGGATAGCTTCCGCCATTGTGGTTTTATTTTTGTTAAAGAGTGAAGAGTTAGATGATATTATAAAAACCCTAAAGACCAAATTTTGGCGCGCAAAAATTATTGCTCCTTCTCAAGAAGAACTTTAAAACTCAGAGGCCTCTTTATCCACAGTATTTTTCTTTTATTCTTTTATTATGAGGATTATCCTGATATAATATATAAGTCTTGATTCAAGCTTTGAGTTAAGAAAAAGATAAAAATGCTAGAAAAAAAAAGCAGATCAAAATTAATTCTATTTAGGTTTTTTATTGTTGTCTTGTTGTTGTTTTTTGGCACTAAATTAGTTTTTGCATCTGAAACAAATGGAATAATTGACGGAAATTATAAATACGCTTGGGGTGAAAATATTGGTTGGATTAATTTTGGTTGTGATAATTGCAATGTTAATGTTACCGATGATGGTCTTTCGGGATATGCTTGGAGTACACAATATGGTTGGATAAATTTAGATCCAACTACTTCGGGAGTTCAAAATAACGGGCAAGGACTGCTCTCTGGTTATGCTTGGAGTCCAAATCTTGGTTGGATTAATTTTAACGGAGTTACGATATCCTCTAATGGATATTTTTTAGGTTATGCAACGATAGAATCTGATAGTAGCCAAATTAATTTTAATTGCACCAATGCAGATTCTTGTAGTGGGGCAGATTTTAAAGTAAAAACTGATTGGAAACCAGCCAGCGCTAGACAGTCAGGAGGTAGTGGGGCTGGAGGTTCTGGTTTCCCTGTACCGCCAAATCCACCACCCGTCGTTCCTCCCACCATTCCTCCTGTTGTTCCACCAACAATTGTAAATGTAGTGGTGGATAATATCTCAGAAACCATAAATTCTATTTCTGATTCTTTTTTTAATTTATTTCAACCACAAAATAAACCTGAAAATACAATAGTTGAGATTCCTAAAATAGCGCCACTTTCATTAAAGGTGTTGTGGAATCTTTTGCCCAGAAAAGCCATAAAAGAATTTGTCTTTGCGCCGTTGCCATACGAAGTCCGTGTACTAGCTTCTAAATTTCCAGAACTCGACAGAACACTCAAAAGTGTCGGCATAAAAAGATTAACTGATATGAGTAAATTAAGTGGGGTAACTCTCAACCTTCCCGGACTTACGGAACTTACCAACACACTTAGAAATGTTGGGGCAGAAAGATTGGCTGGGGTAGATAAATTAAATAGCGTAAATTTCGATATTCCCGGGCTTTCTAATTTAGATGAAAAAATGGTAAATAATATTGGTGTAAACATAGGTACAGGGAAAATTTCCCTTATAAAAGGATTGCCGTTAACAAAATTTTCTCTGCTGGAAAAGAAAAACCTACCATCCGAATTCGTATTTGCTCGAACGAATGGTGAGCTTATTGATTTGAATGTAGCGATGTCAGTTAGTGAAAAAGGGGAAGTAACTCAAAAAATATCTTCTTTACCTGGCAAGACATTACGATTTGTGGTAAAGCCGATCAGCAAAGCTAGAAGCGTAACTGGTTATTTTATATTTAAATCGGCCACACCTAAAATCACACAAAATCAAATTCCTCGATCTTCTCTCACTGCCTCGGCGCTATTTTCAATGAGTGGCTTAGTTGAAAAAACTTCCAAGTCTGTTCCCGTGGAAAATAAATTAGTGCTTTCTTCGTTTGAATACACTGACCTAGATCACGACGGAATATACACGGCTGACGTTGTTTCTCCTTCAGTGCCCGGTGAATATGAAGTTATCACTGTCATTGATTATTTAGATCCAGTACTCGGGGCTCGCCAAATGAGAATGATAACCGTTATTGACCCAGAAGGATATGTTTTTGAAAAAAATAACGGCAAAGAGACTCGTATTCCGTCAGCTATTATATCTCTTTATTCATTAAATAATTTAACTAAAAAATATGAGCTTTGGGTCGCGAAAGATTATCAACAGGAAAACCCGCAAATAACAGACGTTAGGGGAACTTATTCGTTTTTAGTGCCAGAAGGTTCCTATTATTTCCAGATAGAGGCACCAGGCTATGATTTTTATCAAGGAAAAGCATTTGTTGTCGTAGAGGGAAGTGGAATCCACCAAAACATAGAATTAAAATCCAGCCGAGGGTGGTTTTCTGTATTTGACTGGAAAACCGTTCTTTTGATTGTCGTGTTATTATTATTAGTGTATAATTTATATCGTAATACCCTGCGAGATAAATTATTAAAATTTTCAAACAAATGATGATAGAAAATGAAAAGCGTTTTGTGGTCATATTTATTGTAATACTCGTTATCAGCAATGTATTTTTTGCTTACAAGTTTTTTTCCTTCTCTAAAGAATTAGAAACAATAAAATCTAATCAGGTAAAAGTTGAATTAAACCAAAAAATAATTAACTTTGCTTCAATGTTTATTAAAAAAGTATTACAAGCAGAAAAAGAAGTTGATTTTGAAACGAGGCTTTCACTTGAGAATGCGGTGCGTGATTTGAAAGACGAAGAAGTGATGGCCGAATGGCAAAATTTCACTGCGAGTAAAACAGAAGCAGATGCGCAGAATAGCGTGAAAAAGCTCTTAGGTATTTTGATAACCAAAATCCAGAAGTAAATTTTGAAATAAGTCGTATTTGATTGTTTGAAAATTATGAAAAATATATTTTCTAAAATAAAAATAATATCAACGAACAAAATAGCTATTGCTTTATTTGTTTTTGTTGTGCTTGTTTTATTTTCAGCAAAAATGGTTTTCGCCGTTTGGAACGGTACTTTTTATGAACCGGGAGATACCTTAAATCCAGAATGTTTACCGACAGATGCAGATTGTGATGTTCGATCACCACTTACTTCTGTAAATATAAGCGATACTGCCTATGATGCGACGACGTGGGATGGTGTGACGACGATATCTCCAAGTAAAAATGCTGTAAGGGATCAAATAGAAACATTAGTAGCAAGTAATCATAATCCTCTTACTATTGGTACCGCTAATGGTCTTTCTTTAGCAACTCAAGTATTAAGTTTAGCGTTAGCTTCTACTTCTACTACTGGAGCATTATCAGATACAGACTGGAATACTTTTAATAATAAAGCTTCAGCTCTTGGGGCAGACGATAACTATGTTACCGATGCGCAACTTGTAGTAGTCGGGAATACTTCCGGAACAAATTCTGGTGACAATGCTGTGAACTCTCTTTACTCTGGGCTCGCTGCTTCTAAACAAGATGCGTTAAATGGTACTGGTTTTGTAAAAGCAACTGGTACAACTATTTCTTATGACAATTCAACTTATTTAGATACAGGGACTGCTTCCAGTACATATCTTCCTCTTGCAGGTGGAACTCTCACTGGTCTTCTGTCAACCAGCATTGATGGGAACAACGCCGTGACGGAGTTCTTGCAACTCACAAACTCAAATGAGCCGACAACAGGGCAAGTAGGCGACACGGCTTCCATCTCGTTTGATTTTTTCGGCACCATTAACAACGGGTCCAGTTATGCGCAAACTGAGGTCGCGAGGATCGAAGCGTATAAGTATGGAGATTTCTTCCACGCCACAGCACTCACAGACCATGATGTTGGGTTGAAGTTCTATACAATGGACGGGGGCACACAGAGAGAGACTGCATCCATGTCCGCTCCATTGGGTATAGGGTGGTTTCAACTCTTCTATGCTGGGACAATCGGCCCTGGGTTCTCTGCCACAAGTAGTTCAGCTATCTCGGCGACTACAAGTACCATTGGGAACTTCGCATCCTTTAGTGCTAGTAACATATATGCGAAAGGTGGAGCGCTTCGTTCTCAGAACTCTGCAGCGACAGAGACATATTTCTACGCGGGTCAAGCATACACCGCTGTCAATTCTCTTTCCGCATATACCTGGGGCAACACAGCTACCGCAATTTCAGGCCTAGACACCGGCCTTTCGCGTGCGGCTGCGGGGGTTGTCCGCATCGGCTCTGGCGCAAGCGGCACGACGGACACGGGCGACCTCGTAATGCAGGACAACATCGAGTTCGAGGGTAGCGCGGCAGACGATTTCGAGACACAGTTCACCGTCACCAACCCCACCGCAGACCGGACAATCACCATCCCCGATCTTACTGGAACGCTGGCACTTACTTCTGATTTAGGAACATATCTACCATTAGCAGGTGGAACCCTCACGGGTAATCTTATTGTTGGCGTTGCACCGACAGCTTCTGCAAACTACGGAACATTTTCTCTAGGAGGCGGTGCATTTGATGGATCAACCGCTGGATATTTTGTTGGCTCAGCTTCGGGAACATCTTTAGCAGTGAATGAAGTATCTGGATATGTTGGTAATCTAATAGACGCACAGGTGGGGGGAGTAAGTAAGTTTAGTGTGGATAATACAGGGGGAGTGCGCATAGGCACAACCACAACAAATACAGCAGGAACTATTCGTTATCTCAATTCTGATTTTCAGGGGTATGATGGCACAAGTTGGAAATCTTTGACTAATCTTGCATCAATTACAGGAGAAGCAACTGGTTTTCCGAATAGGACTGATACTGCAATTTCATTTAATAACGGTACTAGAAATTTTACAATAACCGGAACAAATTTTAAGGTGTATAGCAAGGGTGCAGAATTTACAAAAAATACAGAATCAATAGAAATACCAGATGTAACTGGATTATATTTTATTTATTATGATGCTACGACTCAAGCTCTTTCACAGAGCACTTCTCCTTGGTCACTCATAGATGGCACTATCAACATAGGGACAGTGTATTGGAATACTTCTTTAGCTACAGGTCTTTTAGGGGAAGAACGACACGGGGTCACTATGGATGGAAATACTCATGAATTATTACATAACACTGTTGGGTCGAGGTATAATACAGGTTTTACTGGTACTTTTAATTCTCCTCCCACTTTCTCTGTGACAGCTGGAAGTTTTTATGATGAAGATATAAAAAACGAAACTCTTTCTACTGAAACCACAGCTAGAGTTTTATATAGAACAGGGGCAAGTAGTACTTTCACAGCAGAGCAGGTAAATTATTATCACGAAGTCAGTGATATCATCCAATATGATAATGCTGGTTCGTTAGCTGATGTTACGAACAATAACTATGTCGCTTATTGGATTTTTGCTACCAATGACACAATTACCCCCATTTATTCTTTAATGGGGCAAAGACAAGATACTAGCTTAGCAAATGCTCGAGCAAACAATACTTACGAAGGATTGTCTCTTAGCTCATTACCATTCAAGGAAATGAAAGCTTTATATAGAATTATTTTAAGAAGAAGTGGCACCAGTGAGACATATCAAGAAATTCAAGATTTACGCTCAATCTCAAATTTATCTTCAGGAACTTACCTTGCTTCAAATCACAGTTTACTGACAGGGCTTACGGATGATGATCATCCTCAATATTTGAATATTAATGGCAGAAGTGGAGGACAGACAGTTATAGGAGGTACAGATGCTACAGATATTTTAACCATACAAAACACGAGTACTACTGGCACGACGCTTACCAATCCAGCAATGTATCTGAAAGTAGGTGATTCTGGTGGAACTACAGCAATGACAATACTAAATAATGGCAACGTCGGAATCGGAACGACAGCACCAGCTTCTCGTTTTCATCTCGGTGTTGCGCCGACAGCTTCTGCAAATTACGGGACACTTTCTCTGGGTGGTGGAGCATTCGACGGCTCAACTTCAGGATACTTTGTTGGCTCGGCTTCTGGAACATCTTTAGCAGTAAATGAAGTATCTGGATATGTTGGGAATCTTCTTGATGCACAAGTGGCGGGAACAAGTAAGTTTAAGGTGAACAATGCAGGCATGGCGACGGCCACCGCGTTCGTAGCGAACAACGGGGCCACCGCCGCTGGGACGCTCCAACTATTCGAGGACTCCGACAACGGTACAAACTCTGTCACTCTCCAGGGACCAGCGTCAACGGCTGATGTGACCGTGACGCTTCCGGCGTTGACCGGCACCGTGGCGCTCATGGGCGCAGCTACGCAGTCGGGGGATTTTTACACGAGCGGAAATACATTCTCTGTGAGATCATGGATCGGTACCGCTTCGGGCAACGGTGAACTTTATGTGCGAAACGCGTCATTGCAACAACTAGTTTATGTCAGTGGGGCCAATGGTGGAGTCTACCTGCCGTCTACCGGTGCCGTCCGTTTCAGTAATTCTACTACCTCATGGGGGGGGAGCGACTCGGGAATAGACAGGTTCGATGTCGGGGTGGTTGGGATCACCAATGGCTCAACTGGCGATGGCAACTTGCGCATGCTGAGCAATATCGAGTTCGAGGGGTCAGCCGCCGATACGAATGAAACTCAGTTGACCGTCACCAACCCCACCACAGACCGGACCATTACCATCCCCGACCTTACTGGGACGCTTGCGACACTGGAGAACGCGAACACTTGGAGCGCCTCGCAATCACTAACTGCCGCAGATTCTTCTGCTTTGACTGACCTCCTAATTAATCCAACAGCAAAAACAAGCGGGAATTTGATAGATTTGCAAGTAGCATCTGCAAGTAAATTTTATGTAAGCTCTGCAGGAAACGTATTTCCTGCTGGAGAAATTTATTTGGGAGCAGGACAAGGTTTGTCTACCTTGGCACTTGGTGGAACACTTATTCTACAAGGTAGAAATATGAACGCTGCGACTGGAGCCGCTGCGGTAAGAATGGGGATAGGAACTCATTCTCCAAGTAGTGGAACAAGTATCGGAGTAGATGTAACGCCAACAATAAATCAAACGGACACTGCAGCAACATCCGTTTTAAGAGTATCACCCTATTTGCAAGCGACAGGTTCAGGAACTCAACTTTTAGCTGACTTTGGAACAAATACTGCAGGAAGTGGTGGGGGGACACATACTTCAATTTTCAAGTTTGGAACTAATGGAAATTTAACCTTAACTGGAAACGTTGTAAACTCAAACAGTGGCACAGGATTTTACTCTGGGTATTCGGTATCAGGAACTGGGAATGTTAATTTAATAGTAGCTCAAGGGGCAGCGAGAACCAACACTTCAGGTGCTCAAGCGTTCTTTGCGGTTATCCCGTCATACAACCAAGCTAGTGGAACTGCCGCCAATACCGACCTCCTCATTAACAGAACTCAAACCGCAGTGGGTAGTGGAGCACAACTTTTGATTGATGCACAAGTGGGAAGCGTAAGTAAGTTTAGTGTAACGAATGCGGGGGTGGTTCAACAAAAAGGTTGTACAACAGCTGGAGCGCTATTTGCGGATACTTCAGGGAATGTAATTTGTGATCCTTCAAGAGCAGAATTTAAGGACAATATTGTTGATTTGAATAACGGTCTTTCAAGTATTCTTGCTCTTCGTCCTGTTTCTTATACTTTTAAACCAGAAATGAATATGGGAAGTGAAACTTATTTTGGATTTATATCTGGGGAAGTTGCTTTAATTGCTCCAGAATTTGCTACTTATGATGCAGAAGGAAAACCTTATGGATTGGACACAAAGGCTCTTCTTGCCACGACCATCAAAGCTATCCAAGAAATGAATTTGAGTTTAGAAGGAATTGCTGGAATTAGTATCCCTGTTCCTGGTTCTCCTACAGAATCTTTTGTTACTGCTTTCTTTGCTAAGATGGGTGCTTGGTTGGCAGATGCGGGTAATGGAATAGCCAATATTTTTGCCAAAGAAGTTAATACAAATACCCTATGTGTTTCTGACGATTCCGGCTCGAAAACTTGTATAACTAAAGCTCAACTAGATACTTTGCTTTCTGGGGCGGGTTCTACTGCTACCTCAACAGTGCCACCAGTAGTAGTCCCTACTTGTACCGCTCCACAAACCTTAGTAGATAATGTTTGTACCGATCCAGCGCCAGAAACTCCTACTTGTACAGCTCCACAAACCCTCGTGGATAATGTCTGTACTGATCCGACAGCCGTAGATCCTCCCGTAGTAGAACCTCCTGTCTGTACAGCTCCTCAAACCTTAGTAGGCAATGTCTGCACTGATCCGACGCCAGTAGCTCCAACATGTATAGATCCACAAATTTTAGTAGATAACGTTTGTACGGACCCTGCGCCTGCGCCTGTAATTCCACCACCAGAACCCACTCCGCCACCAGTACCCGATCCCGTAGTAGAACCGATCCCAACACCCGCACCTGATCCAGTAGTAGAAACTACTCCATAAAATGCATTCATTTTTAAATTTATGTGTTATAATAAAAAAAGGACAGATTCTGTCCTTTTTTTATTATGGAAAAAGATTATTCAAATTTGCATCGAGGCCTGGTGCTCAAATATTACTGGCAAATAATTAGAAAATACAAAATTTCTTTTTTTGTTGTTGTCTTTTTTACCATTATTGCTTCAGTGCTCGATGTCTATATACCACTTCAATACCTAAAACTTTGGAATGTTTTGAGTATTAATGATTTCAACGTGGTTTCTGCAGCCAAATTAATAATTATTTTAGTTTTAATATTGAACATAATTCGTTGGATAATTCGTAGAATTTCAGGATTTTCGCTTGCTTATTTTGAAGCTAGCACGATGGCGGGCCTTCGAGAACAGGCATTTTCAGCTATGATTAATCATTCACATACTTTTTTTGCAAATAATTTTGGTGGCTCGTTAACTCAAAGAATAAATAAATACACCAGAGCTTTTGAAAAATTGACTGATAGAATGATGGCGGATGGTTTACCGCTTATTATTCGTGGAGTAGGAATAATAATTGCTTTTTATACACTGATGCCGAAATATTCTTACATTTTAGGGATTTTTTGTATTGTGTTTTTAGCTACGGCCTTTATTTATATTCGTTTTAAATTAAAATACGATATTATCGCCTCAGAAGCTGATTCTAAAACCATCGGTGCCTTATCTGATTCAATAGGCAATCATTCCTCAATACAATTATTTACTGGACATGAATATGAAAAAAAGAAAATAGGTGAAGTTGTTAAAGATCAAAAAAATAAAATAGTATTCAATTGGTATTTGTGGGAGGGTCTTGGAACGATACAAACTTTCTATACATTTTGTACTGAATTTATTATTTTTTGGATAATTTTAGGTGATTGGAAGATCGGTTTAGTTACTTTACCGGTAATAGTTTTATTGCAGAGTTATTTCGTGCGTTTGGTTGATAGTTTGTGGAGTTTCGGTGCTATCGTGCGGGCGTATTATGAAAGTTTTGCTGATGCCGAAGAAATGGCTGTTATTCTTAGCACTCCTTATGAAATTGTAAACAAACCGACACAAATTTTAAGTGATACTAAGGGGGAAGTTGTCTTTGATAATGTTACATATATTTATGAGAACAATAATTCCAAAGTGTTAGATAATTTTTCTTTGACGATTAGATCAGGGCAGAAGGTTGCCATTGTTGGTTCTTCTGGGGCGGGGAAAACAACTTTTGTACGACTTTTAATGAGATTATTCAATCTTACTTCTGGAAGAATTTTAATTGATGGAGTGGATATTGAAAATATTTCAGAGAAAAATCTCCGTGAACAAATTGGTTTTGTGCCCCAAGATCCAATTCTTTTTCATCGTACTCTAATGGAGAATATTCGTTATGGTAAACGAGATGCTATCGATGAAGAAGTATTAGTCGCTGCTCATTTAGCGCATTGTGATGAATTTATTGATGCTCTACCTAAGGGTTATGATACATATGTTGGTGAACGAGGGGTGAAACTCTCTGGTGGAGAGCGTCAACGTGTCGCCATAGCGCGAGCCATTCTCAAAAATGCGCCGATCCTCATTTTAGATGAAGCGACATCATCGCTAGATTCTCATTCTGAATCTTTAATTCAAGATGCGCTTCATAAACTTATTCAAGGTAAAACAACTATTGTAATAGCGCACAGACTTTCCACTATTCGAGAGATGGATAGAATCATTGTAATTGAAAAAGGAAAGATTGCTGAAGATGGAAATCACAACGAATTGGCAAATAAAAAAGATGGACTTTATAAAAAATTGTGGGATTTACAAGCCGGGGGATTTAAGAATAGAATATAATTATGGACTTGAAGCACATCAGAAATTTTTCTATCATAGCGCATATTGACCACGGTAAGAGTACCTTGGCGGACAGAATGCTTGAGATTACACACACCATTGAATCTCGTAAAATGCGCGATCAGGTATTAGATTCTATGGATCTTGAGCGCGAAAGAGGTATTACTATCAAAATGCAACCCGTCAGAATGGAGTATGTTTTGAATGGACAAAAATACATTTTAAACTTGATAGACACTCCGGGGCACATAGATTTTTCTTATGAAGTTTCTCGCGCTTTAAAGGCTGTAGAAGGCTCTATTTTGCTGATTGACTCAACACAGGGGGTTCAAGCGCAAACCCTTACTACGCTTGCTATGGCACGCGAGGGGGGGCTTAAAATCATTCCTGTACTCTCTAAAATCGATTCTCCTTTATCCAGAGTATCTGAGATAAAAGAAGAAGTAATGAAACTTTTAAACTGTTCTTCAGACGAAATTTTATTGGTTTCTGGACGCACGGGAGAGGGGGTAGAAAATCTTTTACAAGAAGTCATAAAGCGTATTCCAGAGCCGAAAGAGACATATCACGGAGACAATATTTTACGCGCTTTAGTTTTTGATTTTAAATATTCGAATCACAGAGGTGTAATAGTCTTTGTGCGTGTATTGGACGGTGTAGTTAAAAAGGGGGATACATTGCTCTTTTCTGTTTCAGGGGAAAAATTTATTGCGCTAGAAGTGGGTACTTTTTCTCCAGAAGAAACTCCTAAGGATTCTCTCGAAAGAGGGGAGACAGGTTATGTTGTCACGGGGATTAAAAAACCAGGAATAGCTTCGGTTGGAGACACTGTAACCATGTTCAAAAATCCATTACCCGCTTTCCCGGGTTATATGCAACCGTTGCCGGTAGTCTGGGCGAGCGTATTTCCAGAAGATGCAGATGATTTTGCGGAATTAAAACTTGCTTTGGGAAAATTAAAACTTTCTGATTCCGCTTTTTCTTATGAAGAAGAAGCTTCGGGGTCTCTGGGAAAAGGTTTTCGCTGTGGATTTTTAGGTATGCTTCATTTAGAAATTATTACCGAAAGATTAAAAAGAGAATTCAATTTGAAATTAGTTATCACCACACCTTCTATTACTTATGAAGTATTGCTCCGAAACGGCAAAAGAGAAAAGATTTATTCACCATATTTTTTCCCCGATGATGGGAATATAGAAACTGTGTTTGAGCCTTGGGTTAAATTGAAAATTATCACACCGGTGGGATATGTTGGTAATATTATGCAACTTCTCTTTGACCATGAAGCAGAAGTTGGAGAGATGGAAAATTTTGGGGACAATCGTGGAGCTTTATCTGTCAAAATGCCCCTACGTGAGCTGATGCGAAATTTTTTCGATGAGTTAAAAAGTACTTCATCAGGTTATGGTTCTATTTCTTACGAAATAGGTGAAATGAGAGAAGCGAATGTTACTAGACTTGATTTATTGGTTGCTGATGAAGCTGTACCAGCTTTTTCTAGAGTTGTTTCTAAAAAAAGAGCAGAAATCGAAGCGGAAGAAGCTGTTCAAAAACTTTCAACCCTACTGCCTAGACAAATGTTTACTTTAAAAATTCAAGGGAGGGCCCTTGGACGTATAATCTCTTCACGCACTCTTTCTGGTATGAAAAAAGACGTGACTCAGCATATGTATGGAGGCGATATTACTCGAAAAATGAAACTTCGGGAGAAGCAGAAAAAGGGAAAGAAAAAAATGAAAGAGAGAGGAAGAGTAAACATTCCTCAAAATGTATTTTTAAAGATGATGCGTACTGGAGATCGTAGCTAGATAAAGATGTTTTTATCTAAAAATAGGAGAGTAAAGTAATATCATACTAACAATGATTAGCACACTTACCACTGCCCAAGCGACTTGTATTTTCTTTTGATGTTTTTTATTGAAAAGCATATACTTAGTGTATCACAGTATGAGAAATTTTCAACAAAAAAGTAGCTGGAGAAAGATAGCAGAATCAAAACCCGTTTTGATAGTTCTAGGTGTTTTGATATTATTTTTCGCTTGGAGTGTTTTTGGTTTTTGGAATAAAATGAAGGAAACTAGTAAAAATAAAGAAATGACCGAAGATAAAATTTCCGCACTAAAACAACAAAAAGAGAAACTGGTGTTAGATATAGAAAGTTTAAATACTGACGAAGGAAAAGAAAAATTTTTTAGAGAAAATTTTGGTCTAGTGAAAGAAGGGGAAGATGTAATAGTGGTGGTAGAAGACAAAAATCAGTCTTTATCGCCGGCGTCAAATTCCGGAGGATTTTTCTCGTTTTTTATGAATTGGTTTAAATAATATGCTATAATATACTTATGAAAATAATATTTTTTGAGGTTCCCAAGATGGAACAACCACTTCTCTTAAAGGCTTTTGAAAGTGAAGATGTATTGTTTTTTGAAGAAAAATTAGATGAAAATAATGCTGAGAAGGCAAAAGACGCTGAAATTATTTCTATCTTTATTAATTCGGTGGTCAGTAAAAATATTATTAATTTATTACCAAATTTAAAATTTGTTACTACTCGTTCTACAGGATTTGAACATATTGATTTAGAATATTGTGCGACAAAAGAAATAAAGGTTTCTAACGTTCCATCTTATGGTTCTCACACTGTGGCTGAATTCGCTTTTTCTTTAATTCTCAATCTTTCTCGAAATATTATTAATGCTAATAATCATTTACGGGACTCAATGGATTTCAATTTTTACTCTTCTCTACAAGGTTTTGATTTACAAGGGAAAACTCTCGGCGTTATCGGTACTGGCCGAATTGGTAAAAATGTAATAAAAATTGCCCGAAGTTTTGAAATGAATGTTTTAGCTTATGATTTATTTCCTGATATAAATTTTGCAAAAGAAAATAATTTTACATATAAAAGTTTGCTAGAAGTTCTGGAAGTATCTGACATTGTTACCATTCATACTCCATACACTAAAGAAAACTATCATTTAATAAACAAAGAAAATATTTCTAAAATGAAAAAAGGAATATTTATCATAAATACAGCACGAGGAGCTTTAATCGATACCGAAGCGTTAATCTGGGGGATCAATGAAGGGATTATCGCTGGGGCTGGTTTGGATGTTTTAGAAGGGGAAAGAGATTTTAAAATTAAAAATGAAATTATTGGCTCAAAAAGTTCTGAGCAAATAGATTACAAAACAATCGTTGAAAATCAGATTTTAATCGATATGCCACAGATAATTGTTACTCCTCACATTGCTTTTTACTCTAAAGAAGCTGAAACAGAAATAATAAAAACAACAGTAGAAAATATAAAAGGATTTATTTCAGGGAATGCACAAAATTTAGTTAAATAATATGGGGAAAAACCGGATTAATAATTTTAATGAGTTAGCAACGACAGAAAATCGTAAATCGGCTTTAGCTATTATGGAATCTGGGCTAGAAGCTATTGATACAGAAAGTGTTATTTTTAATTCTATTTTACTTCAAGATAATGTTTTAAGCATTTCAGGAAAAAGTTTTGATTTAGCGAATTTTAAAAAAATAAAAGTAGTCGGTTTTGGTAAAGGTTCTTCTTTGGCAGCTCTGGCTCTGGAGAAAATCTTAGGTTCTAAAATTGAAAAGGGTGCGGTTATTGGCCTCCATAAGGTTGATAGCAAATATATTGAAACCTTTGTCGGTACTCACCCAAGACCAAGCGAAATAAATCTTGAAGCTGGAGAAAAAATATATGAAATAGTTAAAGGTTCTAGTGAAGAAGACTTGATCATTGTTCTTGTTTCCGGTGGTGGTTCGGCCTTATTGTGTAATTCGGAAGACGAGTGTGAGCAGGGAATAAGATTATATGATGCATTTTTAAAATCTGGGAAAACAATAACGGAAATTAACACAATCAGAAAACATTTATCTATTTTAAAAGGTGGAGGCTTGGCAAAAATTGCTTATCCAGCTACAGTCATCGGACTTATCTTTTCTGATATTCCAGGGGGTAATTTTGAAAATGTCGCTTCTGGTCCAACCTATAAAGATAAAACCACCGTAGCTGATGCAGAAAAAATTATTACAGAAAATAATCTAGGAGAATTTAATTTAGTAGAAACACCGAAAGAAGAAAAATATTTTGAAAAAGTTCATAATTTTATACTTGTTTCAAATGAAATTGCCATAGAAGCTATGGTAAAAAAGGCGCGAGAGCTTAATTTTGAAGTAAATGTTATTTCTACTGATTTATATGCTGAAGTAGGTGATGTAACTAAAAAAATATTTTCTGAGAAAAAAAACAACGCAGTTGTTTTGGCTGCTGGTGAGCCTCGTCTTGTAATTCTTAAAAAAGGGGGGAAAGGTGGAAGAAATCTTCATATGGGGCTAACGGCGATTAATAATAAAATGATTGATGCAGATTCTGTTTTTATATCTTTTGCTTCTGACGGGATGGACAATAGTGATGTCGCAGGAGCGATAGTGGATAAAAATACAACAGAAAAGGCGGAAAAATTGGGTTTAAGCGCTGATGATTATTTGGATAATTTCGATTCCTATTCTTTTTTCCAAAAAACCGGTGATATGATTATCACTGGCCCCACTGGCGCGAATGTTTCGGACCTAATGATTCTCTTAACAAAAAACAATGAGTAAAATTACAAAAATTATAGCAGAAGAAATAAAAGATTCACGTGGAAATCCGACCGTTAAAGTAACAGCATGGGTCGAAGATATTTCAGATAGTTTTTCTGTTCCCTCTGGGGCTTCTACTGGACTTCATGAAGCGCATGAGTTAAGAGATGAAGATGGGAAGGGGGTAAAAAATGCCATAAATAAAATAAACAATGTAATCGCGGGAGCTTTAATCGGCCAAGATATTTTAGATCAAAAAGAAATAGATAGAATTATGGTTGAATTAGATGGTACCCAGAACAAAGATAATCTTGGGGGTAATTCTATGATTGGTGTTAGTATTGCTTGCGCAAAAGTCGCAGCTAAGATTTCTGGAAAAGAAATTTTCGAATATTTACAAACACTTGTTGAAATAAAACCATCTCGTCAAGTGCCATATCTTTATATGAATTTAATTAATGGTGGCAAGCACGCACAAAATAATTTAGCTTTTCAGGAATATCATATTATTCCTAAAGTGGAGGAAGTAGAAGAAGCAATTGAGATAGGAATAACGATACAAAATACTCTTAAAGAGATAATCTTAAAAGATTTAGGAGAAGAATCAGTGATTTTCGGTGACGAAGGAGGTTTCGCTCCGAAAATAAGTGACATTAAGCAACCTCTTTTTTATCTTCGAGCAGCCATAAAACAAAATGATTTGGAAGGCAAGGTGCGACTTGCTCTCGATGTTGCTAGTTCTTCGTTTTATCACAATGGAATGTATAAAATTGAGGGGAAAGATGTCTCTAAAGAGGAACTTTTAAATATTTACGATTCTTTGATTAAAGAATTTAATTTACTGTCTATTGAAGATCCGTTCGATGAAGAAGATTTTGATAGTTTTAGAAAATTGAAAGAAAATAACAGTGAGCTAAAAATAGTTGGTGATGATTTAACCGTAACCAATAAAATTCTTGTTGCTGAAGCGATAGAAAAAAATAGTATAAATGCGATGATTATTAAACCGAACCAAATCGGTACTCTTACAGAAACCCTAGAGACTATGAAATTAGCAAGAGAAAATGACATAGAACTTATCGTGAGCCACAGAAGCGGAGAAACAGATGATGATTTTATTGCTGATCTTGCTTTTGCTTTTAATTGTTTTGGTTTAAAAGCGGGGGCTCCCACAAAACCAGAAAGAATGGTAAAGTATAGAAGGTTAGTCAAAATTACTAATTTATTATTAAAGTAAAAGAATTATTTATGTCAGAGGAAAAAAAATTTGTTAAGTGGTTTAGTGAAGTTGGAATTGATGATGTTCCGGTGGTTGGTGGTAAAAACGCTGCCTTAGGAGAAATGTATTCCAATCTTGTTCCACTTGGCGTAAATGTGCCGGATGGTTTTGCTCTTACTGCAGATGCTTATCGACATTTTTTTAGGGAAACGGGGCTGGATGAAAAAATAAAACAAATTCTTTCTGATTTAAATACAAAAGATATTCGCAATCTGCAAGTTCGGGGCAAAAAAGTTCGCGAAGCGATTCTAAAAGAGATTTTGCCCCAAGACTTACAAGATATGATTACAAAATCATATAGAGAATTGGGAGAAAAATATGGGGAAAATAGTGACGTAGCAGTTCGATCTTCGGCTACCGCAGAAGATCTTCCCGGAGCTTCATTTGCCGGCCAGCAGGAGACATATCTCAATGTGCATGGCATAGAAAACATACTTGTCGCGACAAAAAAATGCATTGCCTCTCTTTTTACCGATCGGGCTATTTCTTATCGCGCAGATAAAGGATTCTCGCATTTTGATGCGGCTCTTTCTGTCGGTATTCAACGTATGGTGCGTTCTGATCTTTCTTCCTCTGGTGTTGCTTTTACCATAGATACAGAAACTGGTTTTGATAAAGTAATTGTGGTGACTGGTATATATGGTTTAGGCGAATTCATCGTGCAGGGGAAAGTTATTCCGGATGAATTTATTATCTTTAAGCCAAATCTAGATGCCAATAAAAAAAATCCTATTATTGGTAAAAAAATCGGTAAGAAAAATATTAAACTAGTTTATGCGAAGGATGGTACGAAGCAAGAAAAAGTATCGCCACGAGATCAACAAAAATATTCTCTTACGGACGAAGAAGTGGTAAAGATGGGAAAGTGGTGTTATCAAATAGAAAAATATTTTTCCAAGAAACATAATCGTTATCAGCCAATGGATATTGAATGGGCGAAGGATGGGAAAACTGGAGAGCTTTTCATCGTACAAGCTCGTCCTGAAACAGTTGTCTCTGGAAAAGATAAAAATATTTTAAGCGAATATAAATTACAAAAAACAAGCAAGGTTTTGATAAAAGGTATTGCCGTTGGGTCAAAAATCGGCGCTGGGAAAGTTCGAGTACTTCGAAGTGCAAAAAATATAAATGTATTTGAAAAAGGAGAGGTGTTGGTAACGGAAATCACTGATCCAGATTGGGAACCAATTATGAAAATAGCTAGCGCCATAGTGACGGACAAAGGGGGACGCACTTCGCATGCGGCTATCGTTTCTCGCGAGCTCGGTATTCCTTGTATCGTTGGTTCAGATAATGCCACAAAAGTGCTTAAAAATGGTCAGGGCGTGACTGTAGACGCCTCAGGAGGGCAGGTGGGTAACGTATACGAAGGAATTCTTCCTTTTGAAGTAAAAGAACACCATTTAGACAAGTTGCCCAAGGTGGCTACAAAAATTATGGTCAATATCGGTTCACCGGATGATGCATTTAAAAATTACAATCTTCCGGCAGAGGGAGTAGGGCTAGGAAGACTAGAATTTATTATTGCCTCTTATATTCGTCTGCATCCGAATGCATTGATTGATTATGATAAACTTAAAAAAGGGAAAAAGACCCCCGCTGTAACAAAATTATTAAAAGAAATTGATAATTTAACTTATGAATACAAAGATAAAACACAATTCTATGTAGACGAGCTTGCTTTAGGTATAGCGAAAATCGGTGCCGCTTTTTATCCCAATAAAGTGATTATTCGTTTCTCTGACTTTAAGACGAATGAGTATCGTACCTTGATTGGTGGAGATATGTATGAACCGCATGAAGAGAATCCGATGTTAGGCTGGCGCGGAGCTTCACGATATTATGATCCGAAATTCAAAACAGCTTTTGGTCTCGAATGTAAAGCGATGAAAATCGTGCGGGAAGACATGGGACTTTCGAACGTAATTCCGATGATTCCATTTTGCCGAACACCAGAAGAGGGGAAACAAGTTATCGCTGTAATGAAAGAATATGGCCTAGACAGAGAAACAGATAAAGAATTAAAAATTTATGTAATGTGCGAGATTCCATCAAATATTTTACTCGCTGATGAATTTTTGGAAATTTTTGACGGTATGTCTATCGGTTCTAACGACCTGACTCAGCTTACTTTAGGTCTTGATAGAGACTCTGGTATTGTCACTCATATTGCGAACGAAAATAATCCATCCGTAAAAAAACTAGTTGCGCAAATTATTCAAAAGTGTAAAGAAAAAAATAAATATATCGGCATTTGCGGTCAAGCACCATCTGACTATCCTGAATTCGCGCAATTCCTTGTAGATGAAGGGATAGAAAGTATGTCGCTTAATCCTGATACTATTATCAAGATTATAATGGCACTTGGTTCTAAGGCAGAAAAGAGTTAGAATATCATCTGCCGCGGTCGTAGTTTAGTGGTAGAACTGGTGCTTCCCAAGCATCGGGCGCGAGTTCGATTCTCGCCGGCCGCACAAAGTCCCCACTTGACAAGCATGCTATAATGAAGATATTAAAAGTTAAACGATAAAATATTATGAAAAACGTAACAATTTATTCAACCCCGACCTGTCACTTTTGTCACATGGCAAAAGATTTTTTTACTGCCAACAGTATTGTTTATACAGAATATGACGTGGCAAGTGATCTTGATAAAAGAAAAGAAATGATAGAAAAAAGCGGCCAAATGGGTGTGCCGGTAATAGTAATTGATGGCGAAATCACTGTCGGTTTTGATAAACCAAGAATCGTTGGTTTACTAGCACTTTAATTTGTGCCCTCACTCCGAATCGAACGGGGATCTATTCCTTAGGACGGAACTGTTCTATCCATTGAACTATGAGGGCTATCCCTACAATCTAACACATAAAAAGCTTATTTGGAATTGGTTTTTTTATTTATTTATGCTAAATTATATATAATGCAACCAGAGGAAAAAAAGTTATTAGAACAAACTTACGAGCTTGTCGAAGAGAACAATCGCATGTTGCATTCTATAAAGCGTACCATGTTTATGGCACGTATTATGAGTGTTTTGTATTGGGTGTTGATTATAGGTGTTTCTGTCGGGGCATTTTATTTTATTCAGCCATATCTGGATCAATTGATGGATACATATAGTGGTGCGAAAAGTAATCTCGACAACCTTGGTTCTTTGTTGAAAAAATTGCCAAATTAAAACTGCCTGGGTAGCTCAGTAGTAGAGCGTTCCCCTGAAGAGGGACAGGTCGGGTGTGCGATCCACCCCCCAGGCACAGAATGTTAGATTGATTTTATTTTTACGTTGTTTTTCTTTTCTTTATCCACCTTTTTGATTTTTATAGTAAGAAGGCCATGTCTTTCGGTGGCTTCAACTTGTTCTGGTTCTACTTCTGCGGGAAGTGACAAGGTGCGAGAAAATTTTCCCCAATAAAGTTCTTTAGTAAAATAATTATCTTCATCAATGGTTCTAGATTCTTCACGTTTACCACGAATAGTGATCATGTCTCGAGAAATTGATAGTTCTAAATCCTCTGGTCTAACTCCGGCTACCATTGTTTGGACTATGATGTCAGTTGGTGTTTGAAAAACGTCAATTGATAATTCCGCCTCATCATTTTCTTCTTCTATCCAGCTGTTACCATTTTTTTTATCCCCCTTATTTCCTTTTGTTGAATAATCTTTTTTAGTTTCTTCACGATCATCGTCTATACTCATACTACCAGTTAATCTTTCAAAAAAACTTCTTTTTTTATTTTCCATAAATTTCCCCGTCACGACGAGGCAAGTTAGTTAATTAATAATTATTCACTCATTCTTCTTACTTTTTCAAAAAGTAACATAACGACTACAGTAACGACCCATAAAAATGCAAATACTTTCAAGAAATCATTTCCATCATTTCTTATTATAAAAAAATTAAAGGTACTATGCAAGGCTATGGCAGCCAGGAAACCGATAAATAGATACCACCCTTTTCTAAAACTTCCTAAATAGAAAGAAATTCCAAGCGCAATACCTAGAATTCCTGAAGAGACAGTATGAAGAAGAGTAGATCCTAAAAAGCGAAGTTGCCCAGTAAGTAAACCCACAATTGCTTGATTTATTGAAAATGGTTTGATTAAAAACAAAATATTTTCAAGTGCGGCGAAACCCAAAGCTGCCGTGATGAGATAGATCGGCCAGTCTATAGGTTTATTAATATAATTTGTTTTATAAAGAATAAGTAAGACAGCAAGATATTTTATTATTTCTTCTGCGCTGGCCCACATAATGAGCTCCATCTCTTGTGAACTTATATGAGATTGTATAAATTTTTGAATTGGTAAAACTACTATGACTGCTACCATCCCCATAATAAAAACAATAGCAAGCAACCCTTTGGGTTCAGGGTTTTCTTCTTCTTTCATCCAAAACCATAACCACAAAAAAGAGGGGATAATTCCTCCCAGAAACGCTAAGGCTAAAATTTTCGGGTTGCTTAGTAAGAGGGCCATTTTTCAACCATCAATAGATTTTTATTTTCTTTTTGTAATATCGACCAGATTTCTTCTGTGACAAATGGAATAAATGGATGAAGAGCTTTTAATAAAGTAGTCAAATGAGTGTAAAGAAGCGCCTTAGCTGAGTCGCCATTTTTATTTTCCAGTATTTTTCTTTTAGATCTTTCAATAATGATATCTGCAAAGGTGTGCCAAAAGTAATGATAAAGTTTTTCGGAAACAAGATGGAATTTATATTCATCCATCTCTTTAGTTATTTCTTTTATAAATATTTTTAATTCTTCGTCTGATTTTTTATCTTCTTCGTCATAGCTCGGTGTTTCTGGAATATTAAAATCTTTTGTATTTTCTAATACAAAACGAGTAGCATTCCAAATTTTATTAGCAAAATTTTTATATCCTTTAATTTTTTCTTCAGATATCTTTGAGTCCGTGCCTGGAGCTGTACCCACGATGAGAGCCATGCGTCCCGCATCAGCACCGAATTTTTCCGCTATCTCAAGCGGATCGATACCATTATTTAAAGATTTGGACATTTTTTGTCCCTTGGCGTCACGAACTGTTCCATGCAAAAATACATTTTTAAAAGGTATTTCGCCTAAGGCATATTCTGACATCAAAACCATTCTAGCGACCCAAAAGAAAAGTATTTCATATCCTGTTTCCAAAACATCGGTTGGATGAAAAGTCGTTAGGTCTTTTGTTTTTTCTGGCCAACCTAATGTTGAAAAAGTCCAGAGTCCAGAAGAAAACCAAGTATCTAATGTATCTTCATCTTCCCTCCATCCACTGCCTGGATTTTCTCCAACAACTATTTCTTCTCCTTTATACCAAACTGGTATTCTATGTCCATACCAGATTTGCCTAGAAATACACCAATCACGAAGATTTTCTATCCAATGAAAATATGTTTTAGAAAAATATTCAGGTATTATTTTTATTTCATCTTTTTCAAAAGGTTCACGCATTAAATCTTTAAGAGATTTATTATTCCTTTCTTTTATTGGTTTATTTACGTCTATAAACCATTGTAATTTAGGTAGTGGTTCTATGATTCCACCTGTTCGTTCAGCCGTAGCAATATTTTGTTTTATTTCTTCTTCTTTTTCTAAAAGGTCTTGAGAGCGTAACCATTCTACGATCACTTCTCTCGCCTCCGTTGTTTTTTTGCCTAGTAATTTTTCTCCACCAACAGACATTTTTGCGTATTCGTTTATAACTTGAGGGCGAAGTAAGTCGTGTCTTTCTGCCATTTCCCAATCAATCATAGAATGGGCAGGGGTAACACCAAGCGCACCTGTGCCGAATTCTGGATCAACTTCTTTATCGGCTATTATTTTGATATGAATTGGTATTTCACAGAATTCTAAATCATACTCTTTTCCGACAAATTCTGTGTATCTTTTATCATCTGGATGCACTGCCACTGCCACGTCACCAACTTTTGTTTCTGGTCTACTGGTTGATATAAAAATGGGGAAGTCCTTGCTGTATTTAAAAGTATAAAGTTTTGCGTTACGTTCTTCGTAAACGATTTCATCGTCTGAAATCGTAGTTTGCCCTTTTGGATCCCAATTAACAATTCTATTCCCACGGTAAATTAATCCATCGTCATACATTTTTTTAAATATTGTATTTACAGCGAGATTTCTTTTTTTATCTAGAGTAAAAGCTTCACGAGACCAATCGCATGATGCTCCCATTACTTTTATTTGGGAAATGATTGTATCATGGCTTTCCTTAGCAAATTCGTTTATTCGTTTTAATATTTCTTCTCGCCCTAAATCATAACGAGATTTTCCTTCTTTTTTCTGTATTTCTTTTTCTACCTTTGATTGAGTTGCTATGGCAGCGTGGTCTGTGCCCGGAAGCCAAAGAGTCTTGAATCCCTGCATTCTTTTATAACGAATCATTATATCTTCAAGAGTAATCATTAATGCATGTCCCATGTGAAGTACTCCAGTAACATTCGGCGGGGGCATCATTATTGTAAACGTCTTTTCTCTTTTGTCAGGTAGATTATCTGGATTAAAAAAACCGCTTTCCTCCCAAAGCTTGTAAATTCTTTTTTCAGTTGTTTTAGGATCATAGGGTTTCAGTAATTTCTCATCCATACCTTAATAATATCACATTTATCCTGACTCGAGAAGGATTAAAGCCTTAAATTACCATTCGCTTTTATACTATCTATTTTAGGAGTTTCCTTTTTATTTTTTATGTAATTTAAATATCCAGCGATACCGATCATTAAAGAGTTATCTCCCGTGAGCTCTTTACTCGGCAGAAAAAGTTTTATCTTTTTTCCAGTTATTTCTTTCATTTTGTTCCTCAGATGTTCATTTGCAGATACTCCTCCTGCCACGATGAGAGTTTTGATTTTATATTTTTCAATTGCTTTAGCTGTTTTGTGTACCAGACACTCAATGGCGGCGTTTTCAAATTCAAGAGCTATTTGTGCTTTTGTTTTTTTATTTATTGGTTCAATTTTCTTTATTAAATAAAGGACGGCTGTTTTTAGTCCAGAGAAAGAGAAATCTAAATTTTTGCTATAAAGCATGGGTCGAGGTAGTTTGATATTTTCATTTTTTGTTTTATTTCTTTCTTGTTCAGCTAATTTTGAAATTTCTGGCCCGCCAGGATAGGGAAGATCTAGCATGCGAGCAACTTTATCAAAAGCTTCGCCGACGGCATCATCTAGAGTTTGTCCAATAATTTCATAATTCATCCATTTTTTAATGAGAACTAATTCTGTGTGGCCACCAGAGACTAATAACGCGAGCGCTGGGTTTTTTATTTTTAAAACTTTAAACTTCTTTTTTTTATTTGCAAAAATAGAAAGCATATGTCCTTCCATGTGGTTTACTGGCATGATGGGCACATTCCATTTTTTTGCCAACTCTTGTGCAAAGGTAATTCCTGTCCAAAGTGTTGGTTCTAATCCTGGACCATAGGTTACGGTAATAAGGTCAACGGGCTTTTTTTTATTTTTTATTTTTGATTCTTTTAAAGTCTTTTCCAGAATAATAGGCAGATTTTTTATGTGTTCTCTCTTGGCAAGCGCTGGAAAAACTCCTCCGTAAGGAATATGGATACTAATTTGCGAGGAGACATTGTTTGCCAGAACTTCAAAAGAAGCATTTGTGATGCCTCCTTTTACTTCCATTATACTTATTCCTGTATCGTCACAAGATGTTTCTATACTTAAAATTTTCATGCTAATTTTTATTTTGGTGCGCGATACAGGGATCGAACCTGTGACCTTGTCTACGTCAAAGACACGCTCTACCAACTGAGCTAACCGCGCGCCCTTTATTTATAGCATTTTTTCTTTGATTCTTTCAAGCGCCAAGATAAAAGCCCCCATACGAAGAGATGTTTTATTTTCTTGTGCGTTTTGAAATATTTTTTTACCTGCGTCTTCCATCATCGGTTTTAATTTTTCAAAAACCTGTTGCTCGGTCCAATGTTCCTTTTTTAGGTTTTGTTCCCATTCAAAACAAGAAACTATAACGCCTCCAGAATTTGCCCAAATATCTGGCAATATAGGAATATTTTTTTTGAACAAAATTTCGTCTGCTTCTGGGTTAATAGGACCATTTGCAAGTTCTAAAATGACTTTAGCTTTGACATTGTCTGCGTTTTTTTCATTGATTTCATTTTCAAATGCGGCGGGGATTAAAAGATCGCACCCTGTGGCTAACAGTTCCAAATTTGTTATATCTTTACTGCCAGGGAAATTAGAAAGGTTGCTCGTTGTTTTTTTGTGCTCTAAAAGTTTTTCTATGTCTATTCCATCCGGATTATAAACTCCTCCTTTGGAATCTGAAATTGCGATAATCGTATGTCCAGCCTTATTCCAAATTTTTGCCGCGTTACTACCAGCATTTCCGAAACCCTGAATGGCTACTTTGCATTTTTCTGGTAAATTTAATTCTTTTTTTAATGCTTCAAAAGCATAAAAACCGCCCTGAGCAGTAGATGTTCCTCTTCCTTCAGAACCGCCTTTATCAAGTGGTTTGCCTGTTATAACTGCTCCGCTTGTGTCACCAGTAATTTTCCCGTATTCGTCTGAAATCCAGGCCATTATCTCTGGTGTCGTGTTTACGTCTGGAGCAGGGACATCTTTACGAGGTCCAATAACATCTGTAAGTCTTTGTGCCCATCCACGCGAGAGCCTTTCCAGTTCTCCTTTTGATAATTTTTTAGGATCTACAGTTACTCCACCTTTTCCACCACCCATAGGAATACCTCCAACGGCGCACTTAAGAGTCATCCAAAAAGCGAGTGCTTTTACTTCATTTATTTCAGTATCGGCGTGATATCTAATTCCTCCTTTATAAGGTCCAAGTGCGTCATTATACTGCACTCTGTATCCTTCAAAGATTTTCAGGGTGCCATCGTCCATCTTAACTGGAATTGAAATTCTAATGTCTCGATCGGGTTGCCTTAGGCGGGCAATAAATTCATTACCGAAATTTTTTGCTGTAGTTATTTTGGCGACCTTGTCTAATTGGGCCATTGCGTTTTGAAAAGGGTTTTGCATATTATTTTACTTTTAATTATTAATGACTTTTATTCTACTCTTTCTATTAAAATTCGCTATAAAATATTTATGAAGACAGATTTTTTATAATAGCGCAAGTTTTTTTACTATTAATTAAGTTTGACGTTTTTCAATTTCTTTTAGTACTTTTGGGATTTTTTTAAAATCTGCTATCAGAACCTCACGCATAGAGCCGTCGTATAATGCCGCGGCTGGATGATAAAGAGGGAAGAAATATTTTGTAGATACATCTTTAAAAGGTTTAATTAATAGTTTTCCATGGGCGCCCGAAATTTGTAAATCTGGAAAAAAGTTATTCATTGCGTGACGCCCTAGGAAAATTATCAGCTTGGGTGAAATTATTTTCAGTTCTTCTGAGAGCCATTCTCGGCAAGATGCTTTTTCTTCAGGCAGGGGATCGCGATTATCTGGCGGGCGATATTTTACTATATTTGTGATATAAATATCTTTTCTTTCTAGTTTTATTAATCCAAGCATTTCGTTCAAGAATTTTCCCGCTGCTCCTACAAAGGGTTCTCCTTGTTCATCTTCTTTTTTTCCTGGCGCTTCACCGATAAAAACAATTTCTGCATTAGCATTACCGACTCCGGGCACGGCTTGTGTCGCAGTTTTTTTGAGTTCACTCTCACATTCCTCCTTCCACTTTTTGTGTAGATTTTCTAGTTTTTTATTTTTATCCATTTGTGACCCTACTGGGAATCGCACCCAGATTACCAGCTTGAAAAGCTGATGTCCTAACTATTAGACGATAGGGCCAAAAACATTTAGTATCATAACATTTTTTGAAAAAATCGCAATTTATTGTTATAATTCAAGAATGGAAAAAAGATTTTTGAATGTTCATCCGGACGTACTCAAGTTGGGAATCGTTAGTTTTTTGACAGACATTAGTTCCGAATCTATTTTTGCAGTTTTCTCTATATTTTTCACTGTTATTGTCGGCGCACCGGCAACACTCCTTGGTTTTGTTGAAGGTTTGTCGGATTTTTCTGCATCTTCCTTGGATTATTTTGTAGGCTGGTTGTCAGACAAAACTGGAAAGAGGAAATCATTAGCTCTGACGGGTTACGGCTTTTCCACTTTTGCAAAAATAATGTTATTGATGGGGAGTTCTGCTTTTGCGCTTTCGGCGTTTAGAATAATTGAACGTTTAGGAAAAAGTTTTCGTGGTCCACCGAGAGATGCTTGGCTTTCAGCTGTAGCAGAAGAATCTACTAGGGGATATGCTTTTGGTTTACATAAAGCTATGGATAAAGCAGGGGCTATTTTAGGACCACTTATCGCATATTTTTTGCTTCTTTATTTGGGCCAGAGTGAAAGTACTTTTCGTTTAATTTTTATTATTGCAGTTGTCGGAGCTGTGGCAGCGGTCGCTGTTCTAGCTCTCATGAAAGATCGTCCAGGTATTCCACACAAAAGAGAAAATATTTTTAAGGCTTGGGGAGTTTTAAATAGAGGGTTCAAACTTTATCTTATTCCAGCGGGAATTTTTTCTTTAGCCTATTTTAGTTTCGGTTTTCTGCTTCTGCGTGCATATAATGTGGGTTTTGCGATTAAGGACGTGGTATTGCTTTATGCGTTATTTAATATTTCTTTTGTTATTTTTTCAATACCTATCGGTAAACTAGGGGATTTTATTGGAAGAAAATATATTATTGTTTTGGGATATTTAGTTTATATTATTATGTCCTTGGGTTTTATTTTTGTTCAAGAAAAATGGGAAGTAATTATTTTATTTATATTGTTTGGTATTTTTTATACGATTGATGAAGCTCAAAGTAAGGCTTTTATTTCTGATATAGAACAAGACAGAAGAGCGACCGCTATCGGTATGTATAATTTTGTCACTGGTTTAATCTATCTTCCAGCTTCTGTAATCGCAGGTGCGTTTTGGATATTAAGTCCAGCATACACTTTCATTTTTGCGGCGGTAACCGCATTTGTTGCAATGAGTATCTTTATTTTTCTTCAGAACAAGATAACAAGCGGAGGCGGTGAGATTTGAACTCACGATCGAGTTGCCCCGATGCCGGTTTTCGAAACCGGTGCCTTCAACCACTCAGCCACGCCTCCGTTTTTTAGTATGTTAATCTATTTCGTATGTATTGCCAAATATATATCTTCTAGAGCTCGGACAGCGTCACCAGCGGCGATATTGTTTTGATGATAGAGAACATTAGTACAATCTCCAGCGGCCCAGATGCCTGGGACTTCGGTTTTTTGCGACCACGCATCAATTTTTATTCTTCCTATTTTATCAAGGGGCACTAAATCTTTTAAAAAATCAGTATTTGGGATTTGTCCGATCTCAACGAAAATTCCGGATACTTTTAATTCATTTTCGGTACTGGAGGCTTTATCCTTGTAGACTAATCCTTCTACAAATTTATCACCTTGTATTTCTAAAATATCTACATTCTTGATAGCTTTGATTTTTGGATTTTTCAAAACTCTATCTATTGTGATCTGGTCAGCGCGGAAGGTGTCACTTCGGTTTATGAGAACAACAGACTTGCAATAAGCGAGAAGTTGAGCGGCAGTTTCAAAAGCAGCATTGCCTCCGCCGATGACAGCCACATCCATATCAGCAAAAAGTGGTCCGTCACAAGAAGCACAATAAGTGAGACCTTTGTGTTCTAATTTATCTGCATTTTTTGCTTCCAATTTTCTGCGTCCGCTTCCGGTTGCGATTAAAATTGTTTTTGTTAAAAATTCTTCACTATTTTCTGTTTTTACTGAAAATTCATTTTCTTTCTTTGTTACAGCGCTCACTTTCTGATTTTCTTTAACTTCTAAACTATCTCCAACATTGGTTAATACGTGTTTTTTAAAATTTTCCGCAAGCTCTGCACCGGGAATAGAAGGGGAACCAATCCAGTTATATATCTTTTCTGACACAACACTTTGTCCACCCCATTCGGATGTTATAAAAAGTGTTTTTAATCTTTTCCTGGCAGCGTAAACAGCTGCCGCACTTCCGGCTGGACCTCCACCAATAATTATAAGATCGTATGTCATCTTTGCATTATACACTAGGTATCGAATTTCATTTCATTGACGTAAAACTATTTATTTGGTATTATGAAGACTAATATATTTTGCTCTTTAAATCTTTCATGCTCTGCGTTTTTGCGGGGCGTGTTTATATAAATCACAAACACCAGAAAGGGGGAAACAATGCTAGCTTTTTGGGGAACACTTCTCGATATCAATTGGGATGGAGAAGAAAGGAGAAAAAAAACAATTCCTAGGTTGGTTTTAGTCTCTCCGAATACCGAGGAGAGGAGAAAACATTCTGTTTCACCAAGAGAGGAGAAAGGGAAGGTGTTTCCCTTCTTTGCCAAGCGCAAGGGGGGAACGGCCGGACTTCATTTTCCTGGCTGTCAGTGCGAATTCGAGTGAGATCAAAAAAGGCCCCGCGGAGCAGTATGCTTCCGCGAGGCCTTTGTTGTTTGTAACTATTTTTTATTACGTCTCAAAAAAGCTGGAACAGCGCTCCAATCGCCTCCGTCATCTTCTATGATTTCTTCTTTAACTTCCTTTTTGTCCATTTTTTTAATGAAATCATTGTTGTTTATATTTCCATTTTGGAAACTATTATGGATTTCTTTTTTTACTACAGCCGGAGCTTCATCTTTTAGAAGTGTTTGATTTATATTTGTCGCGCTGAAAAGACTTTTACGAGGCGCATCAGCAGGGAAGCTGGTGGCAATAACTGTAACCTTTATTTCTCCTTTTTTTAATTTTTCATCTCGGATTGTTCCAAAAATTACTTTTGCATCTTTGTCGATTGACTCAGTGATTATTTTTGCTGCTTCTTGAATTTCATTAATAGTTAAATCGTCTCCGCCGGAGATAGCAAAGAGTACTCCTTTTGCTCCGTGGATAGAAACTTCAAGTAATGGCGAATTTATAGCAGCTAGGGCTGCTTTTTCTGCCCGTTTTTCGCCAGAGGCACTACCTATGCCCATAAGAGCTGACCCAGCATTAGCCATAACAGCTTTAATGTCTGCAAAATCAACGTTTATGACGCCTGGGGTAGTAATTAGATCAGAAATACCTTCTACTGCTTGACGTAACACATCGTCACACTTTATAAAAGCATCTTTGAAATTAGTATTTTTCTCAGCCAATTGAAGCAATTTGTCATTTGGAATAATGATTATAGCATCTACTTCTTTTGCTAATTCTTCGATGCCTTTTTCTGCAATTTTCATTCGGTGATTACCTTCAAAGAAGAAAGGTTTAGTTGTAACAGCAACAGTTAAAATACCTTGTTCTCTCGCTGCGCGAGCGACGATTGGAGCCGCGCCAGTACCCGTACCTCCTCCCATTCCACAAGCTAGAAAAACCATATCTGCTCCTTTGATAACATCTTGAATTTCAGATTTTGTTTCCTCAGCTGCTTTCTTACCAATCTCTGGATCCATTCCTGCACCGAGACCTTTAGTTAAATTTTTCCCAATATGAATTTTTTTCTCTGCCAAAGAGTGATGTAAATCTTGTGTATCTGTATTCATACAAATAAAAGATACGCCATTCACTTTAGAATTTATCATATGATTTACAGCATTTTTACCTGATCCTCCGATACCGATAACCATAATGCGAGCGAAACTTTGTATTGCTTGATTTACTTTTGGCATATTTTTACTTATTCAAGATTTAACTTATATGAAAACATACTAACACTAGCGCAAAAAAAAGCAAAGTTTTTGTTTTTTAAATAGATTGCCCCAAAAGAGGGCTTTTCTATGGCATTAGTTGTTTTAAACTTGATTTTACTATATTTTTTAACTCTTTTAAAATATTTTTTAAAGAGCTTTCGGAGTAATCCGCTCCATTTTTGCCAGAGGTTAAAAGACCTAGTGCGGTGAAATAAGATGAATCACGAAGTTTGGTTTTAGTATTACCGAAAATCTCAGTCGTTCCGATACTTGAAGGAAGTTTTAAAATAGATTTTGATAATTCTATCAGACCTGGTATATTAGCACCGCCACCCACAAACACTATTCCTGCTGGTAAAAGTTCTGATCTTTTTATTTTTTTTAAATTATTTTCTATCGATTCAAAAATATCACAAAGACGTGCCTCGATTATTTCATTAAGTTTTTTCTTTGAAAATTCTTCTCCAACATTTCCAAACTTTAAATCTTCCGCTTTTTCTAATGGGATTTTAAATCCCAAAGCAATATCATTAGTAATATCTGAAGAACCAATTGAAAAAGTATAAATTGATACCAATAATCCATTTTCAAAAACAGAAATAGATGTGGTTTGATCTCCGATGTTTACTAAAGCTACCCCGACGATTTTTTGTTTTTCAGATAAAACAAGATTATTGATAGCTATCGGGGAAGCTATTACATTGATAGTTTCTACTCCAGCTTCTGCGATGACTTCAAGTAAATCTTCTAGATGAACAATAGAATAAGTAATAAAAAGGGCTTTAGCTTCAAGCTTGGTTCCGCGCATTCCTTCTAGTCTGCCCAATATTTCTTTTCCATCGAGTCGAAAGGAAATAGGGTACGTGTGAATAATTTTCTTATTACCTAAACTCAAATTATCTTCACAATTTTGTAGTGCTTTACCGATATCTAGGTTTGTTACCTCACCATCAGCCTTAGAGATAATTGTTCCACCAGAACTCATTTCTCCTCGCAGGGTTGTTCCAGAAAGTGAGACAAAAGCACGTTTTATTTTTATACCAGAAGACTTTTCTGCTTGAGCAACAGCATTTTTTATTGAAGTTTTAGCAAGATCTGAATTTACGACATAGCCATGTCTAAGTCCGAGTGTGGTATTTTCACCCATGCCAATAACTCTAGGATTTTTTTCTCCTTTTAGAAATTCTCCGACCACGACTCGCGTCATGGACGATCCCACATCTATCCCGACAGAAATATTTCTTATCATATTTTTCTTCAGCTTTCTCCATTGTACTACTATGTTCCATTCCTTTCAAATGAAGCATTCCGTGGATAACTAAAAAACCCAAGAATTGGCTAAAGGTTTTTCCGAAACTTTTAGCTTCTCGTTTTATGACCTGTGGACACATTACAATTTCTCCTTCATTTTTATGTAAAAGGAAAGATAAAATATTTGTAGGTTTGTTTTTTCCTCTATATTTTTTATTTATATTTCTAGATTCTTCACTATCTACAAAAGCAAGAGAAAGGGAATAATTTTTTCCTAAAATATCCTTTTTTATATCCAGAAGAGGCAAGCAAGGTAATTTTGCTTTTGTTTTATTTATTACAGAAAATTTTTCCTGCATATTTTTATTTAGATGCCATTTTACCCAATTTGCGAAGTTTTTCTATTTCCTTTCTTCGGCCCATTCTCTTTAGGGCACTTTTTTTTATTTTAAGTTTGGATTCTTTTCTTACGTTATAGCGAGCGCCCTTAACTTTTCGGACAATGCCGGATTCTTGAATTCTGCGAGAAAAACGACGTAAAACGCTGGAATTATTTTCATTTGGATTTTTCTTTACTTCTATTACTGTTTTTGCCATATGTTTCTAAGGTTATCATATAAAAGATTTTTAGCAAGTTTTTAAAGCTTTTTATTGACTTTTTCGTAAAAAAAACTATTATATAAATTATGCAACAAGCAGGAGATTATATAACCGAAGAAAAAAGGAAAGCGTTGGAAGTCGAATTGAAAGATCTTAAAGGACCTAAAAGGAAAGAAATCCTGGAGAATTTAGAGTATGCTAAATCATTGGGTGATTTGTCAGAAAATGCAGAATATCACCAAACTCGTGAAGAACAAGGTAAATTAGAAGAACGAATTGCTAAAATAGAAAAGATTTTGCAATCTTCGCAAACAGTAAAGGGAGGTGGGGGAGAAATAATCGAAGTAGGTTCTAAGGTGGTTGTCCAGAAAAACGGCACTAAAGAACAAAAAACTTATGTTATCGTAGGATCTGAAGAGGCGGATATGGCAGAAGGGAAAATTTCTAATCGATCTCCTTTTGGCAAAGCGCTTTTTGGAAAAAAGAAAGGTGATGATGTTTCTTTTAAAACTCCCAACGGTTTAGTTGATTACAAAATAATAAATGTATCTTAAAAATCTTCGTTATAACGAAGTGAATTAAAATGTCTTCAATTGATGAAATTAGGGACGCTAGAATAAAAAAACTTAAACTCTTGCAAGACAAGGGGATAAATCCATATCCAGCAGAATCAAAAAGAGAAATTTCTCTTAAAATAGCTGTTGATGATTTTGAAAATTTAGAGAAAGATAAAGAAATAAAATGGATTGCTGGTAGAGTAATGTCTATTCGTGGACAAGGCGCAATCATTTTTATCACTCTCAACGATGGAACTGAGATTTTTCAAGGATTACTAAAAAAGGATGTTATCGGTGATGAGAAGCTTAGTTTTTGGAATGAAGTCGTTGACATCGGAGACTTTGTTGAAGTGCAAGGAACTTTTTTAAAAACTAATAGGGGAGAAAAAACAACAGAAATAAAAGATTGGCGCATGCTCGCAAAGAGCTTGAGCCCGTTGCCAGAAAAATGGCATGGTCTAGTAGACGCAGAAGAACGATTTAGAAAACGTTATTTAGATATTTTGATGAATCCTGAGATTAAAGATACTTTTGAAAAAAAGGCGAAATTTTGGGAGACTACAAGGAATTTTTTGAAAGATAAAGGATTTTTAGAAGTAGAAACACCGACACTTGAGGTTACTACTGGTGGAGCAGAAGCTAGACCATTTAAAACTCATCACAATGATTTTGATATTGATGTTTTTATGAGAATATCGGTCGGAGAACTTTGGCAAAAGAGATTAATGGCGGCTGGATTTCCTAAAACTTTTGAGATCGGAAGGGTTTATAGAAACGAAGGAGGAAGCGCTGAACATCTACAGGAATTCACTAATATGGAATTCTACGCTTCTTATATGAACATCAAAAAAGGAAAGAAATTAGTTAGAGATTTGTATATAAAAATAGCGAATGAAGTTTTTGGAAAAACTGAATTTGAAACCAGGGGACATAAATTTGATTTAGCTTCTGATTGGCAGGAGATAGATTATGTGGAAGAAATAAAAAAACAAACCGGTATTGATGTGCTTGAAGACGGAGAAGAAAAAATGGAACAAACTCTTAAAAAACTGGGTGTGGAATTTGAAGGGGAAAATAGAGAAAGAATGACTGATTCTCTTTGGAAATATTGTCGAAAAAATATTACAGGTCCAGCATATCTTGTGAATCATCCGAAACTTGTCGCTCCGCTTTCCAAGGAAAATGCAAAAGACAAGAGAAAGACTGAAACGTTTCAAGTTATTCTCGCTGGAAGTGAGATGGGTAGAGCACATGCAGAATTAAATGATCCAATTGACCAAGAAAAAAGATTTAATGAACAAAAAAAACTGATTGAAAAAGGGGATGAAGAAGCGATGATGCCGGACTCAGAATTTGTGGAAATGCTTGAATACGGAATGCCCCCGTGTTTCGGTTTCGGTTTTGGAGAAAGATTGTTTGCTTTTCTTGTAGATAAACCAGTCCGCGAAACACAACTATTTCCATTAATGCGTCCAAAATAAAATTAAAATAATATAGAAAGTTTAAGGCCCCTGTTGCTCATGCAACCAGGGGCCCCTCGATTTTGATTCATATTCCTCCGTCTCCGCACCCACAATCGCCGTCGGGTTTATCGTGGTTTTCTTCTCGTTTCTTGGGAAACCAACTTATCAGGAATATTGCGACAATAGCCCCCGAAAACACGAATATTTCTAGTAACATCGTCACCCCCTATGATTTTCCGCTGCTTGCGGCTTTTATATAAGCACGAAAGCAAACGAACATGATAATCCCTACAACAATCACAATTCCTGCCGGGATTATTAACCATAGCGGCATGTGTAACCCCCTTTCAGTTTATTGGAGGATTAATCGCAATCGTCCGGTTCTGTTTTTTTTTGAAAAGTGTCCTACACAGAAGGACGAAGCATGCGAAGAGCACAACACCGATGACCAACAGAACTTTTCCCATGAGGTTTCTCCTTTGGGTTTATCCTTGAGAGCTCTTTTCTTTTGTAGCCAAGAACCATGCAAGGAGAAGTAAAATTACCACAACAACCGCCTTCACTATGTTTATAAGAACAACCCATCCTTCTTCTTTGGGTACCATTTTCACCTCCATTTATGAGAAGTTTATCCACCTTAAATATAACATATTAAACGACCCAAGTCAATTTTAACAGATGAGAGTTTTCCTCCAAAAACAATAATTCCCCGAAATGCAAATCTGCACTCGGGGAGTTTTCAATTCTCTAGATAAAGAATATCCTATTTTTCGATAGACACCACTATCACGCCGAAACCTCTTCTGATTAATTCGTCGACGAACTTTGGTGGTATTTTGATGTGTCCCGGACGGTCGCTTGAACTGTAAGTAATGACCTTGGTTTCTTCATCGTGGCTCGAAGTTTTTTCGATGATCTTCTTGATTGTGTCAAAGGAACTTTTCTTCGGCCAATAGGTAATCCGAACAAACGCCTTTCCTGTTTTCATAATACATGCCCTCCTTTCCTAGGCGAGTAACTCGAATTTGAATCCTGCACCGGTGATTTTTTTAGGATCCAACTTCTCCTTCCAGTTAGGAACATAAATAGTCTCTGGCCGAAGACCTGCGGTGTTGGGAAAAACGAACCTTCCTAAAGCTGTTCCAACATCCTCGACCGCTGTTTTGGGCGGCCATTCTGTAATATGGATTCTTTTTACTCTCTCTTTTTTCATCGAACACCTCCTCCATTAAGTAATATGTCATATTTATGAGCTTTAGTCAATAAATTATCGCCCGAATTAGAAGGGGAGTTATCCACAGTTTATGCTTGGTATTACTGTTGAATTTGGAATATAATATATCAAGTGGGAAAAAGTGGGAAATTAAAAAAAGAGTAAAAATAAATTTTATGTTGATCGGCGAATACATACACACAATAGATGAAAAAAATCGTATTTCAATGCCGGTAAAATTTCGAAAAGAAATGGGCAAGAAAATTATTATTACTCCTGGATTAGATTCTTGTTTGTTTATTTTCACAATTAAAGAATGGATAAAGGTTAGTAAAAGACTTTCTGATAATAATAATGACCTTTCTTTTTTAAAAGCTGATCAAAGAAGTTTTAATAGATATATGTTTGGACGAGCCGCAGAAGTAGAGATAGATTCTATCGGAAGAATATTAATCCCAGATTTTTTGAAAGACAGAATTGGACTTAAAGACAAAGCAGCGATTATCGGAGTAGAGGATAGGGTGGAGGTTTGGAATGACAAAGTATGGTTGCAAAATCAAGAAGTTGTAGAGAAGCAAGCAGGAGAGTTAGCAGAAAAGCTTGGTAATGAGAAGACCAAATAAAATGGACAGTATACACAGGACAGTTCTTTTAAATGAAACAATAAATGGTTTGAATTTGAAGCCAGATTCCGTTGTCTTGGATTGTACGTTTGGCGGAGGTGGACACAGCGCAGAAATTTTGAGGAGATTTACAAAAGCAAAAATAATCGCGCTTGATCAAGACAAAAAGGCATGGAGACAAAATGATGTTCGAATTTCTTTTCACAATGAAAATTTTTCCAATTTAGACAAAGTTCTAAAAAACGAAAAAGTTGACAGCATAATTTTTGATTTAGGTTTAAGTTCAGACCAATTAGAGAATTCCGGAAGAGGATTTTCTTTTTTGAAAAATGAACCGCTTTTAATGACGATGAAAGACAATCCTTCAACAGAAGATATTACCGCAAATGATGTTGTAAACACGTGGAGTGAGAAAAGCTTAGCTGACATTATTTATGGTTATGGGGAAGAAAAGTATTCAAGAAGAATTGCGAAAGGAATAGTAGAAGCTAGAGAGAAAGCAGAAATTAAAACCACTTCTGATTTAGTAAAAATAATTAGCGAAGCAGTGCCAGGAATATATAAAAGGGGAAGACTTCATTTTGCCACCAGGACGTTTCAAGCATTACGGATAGCGGTAAACGATGAGTTAGGGGTTTTGCAAACGGGATTAGAAAAAGGATTTGAAACATTAAAAACAGGGGGGAGAATGTCAGTAATTTCCTTTCATAGTTTAGAAGATAGGGTTACAAAAAAATTTTACAAGACACTAGAGAAAGAAGGCAAGGCGATTTTAATAAATAAAAAACCAATTTTAGCAAAAGAAGAAGAATTAAAAAATAATCCCCGATCAAGAAGTGCAAAATTAAGAATTTTAGAAAAAATAACAAAAATATGAGACAAGCGACATTACAACTTAAGACACGTATACAGAATGTAAATATTATGAACAATAATATTGAAATTAGGGGAATTATTCTTAATGCAATGCTTTTTGTTATAGTGGCGTTAGCCTTTTGGTATGTTTTGATATTAGGGAATATGGTTTTTGATATTGTGCAAAGAAAAACCCTAGAAAAAGAAATGCTTACTCTTTCTAACGAAGTGGGGAATTTAGAGCTCACTTATTTATCTATTTCAAACAATGTTGATATGGCCCTCTCTTCTTCTATGGGATTTAAGGAAACAAAAGCAATATTTGCAACTCGTAAAGCTGTCGGTTTTAATTCTATTGATAATATAAAATCTGCTAACAATGAAATATAGTTTTCTTGTTAGGTCTAGGATTGTTCTTTTTTTTGTTGTATCTTTTGCTTTGATTCTTTTAGCAAAACTTTTTTTTGTGCAGATTATACACGGTAATGTTTATAGAGAGGCGGCTGATCGTCAATATGCTACACCATCTACCAATGTTTATGAACGTGGAACTATTTATTTTGAACGTAAAGATGGAGAACTTGTTTCTGCTGCTACCCAAACTTCTGGTTTTAAAGTCGCAATCAACCCGGGGAAAATCATTGATTTAGAAAATGTTTATGAAAAATTATCAAGAATCATAACTCTTGATTATGAAGATTTTTCAAAAAAAGCAGGACAAAAGAATGATCCGTATGAAGAAATAGCGAATCGTCTTTCGAAAGATAAAGCAGACGCTATCTCTAAACTAAAAATTCCAGGAGTAAATATTTATAAAGAAAAATGGCGTTTTTATCCTGGTGGAAATTTAGCTTCTCACACGTTGGGTCTTATGGGATATAGTGGCGATGAATTAGGTGGGCGTTATGGATTAGAAAGACAATATAATTCTCTCCTTGCTCGCAATATAGACAATCCCTATGTTAACTTCTTTGCAGAAGTTTTTTCCAATATTCGTAAAACTTTATTTGAAAATGAAACACCCCAAGGAGACGTGACAATTACTATTGAACCCCAAGTTCAGAATTTTTTAGAAAAAAAATTGATGGAAGTAAAAAACAAATATCAAATCGATTCCATTGGCGGGATAATAATGAACCCTAAAGATGGATCTATCTATGCTATGGGGGCAAAGCCTGATTTTGATCCAAATAATTTTTCTCAAGTTAAAACAATTTCAGTTTTTTCAAATCCACTTGTGGAAAATGTTTTAGAATTTGGATCTGTGGTAAAACCATTAGTTATGGCGGGAGCGCTTAATGAAGGAGTTGTTACTGCCGATACTACTTATAATGATAAAGGATCTGTGGTAGTAGAAAAACATGAAATATTTAATTTTGATAAAAAGGGTAGAGGTCCAGGTACTAGTATGCAAGAAGTATTAAGTCAGTCGCTCAATACAGGGATGGTTTTTGTGGAGCAAAAATTAGGCAAAGTGAAATTACGTGATTATTTACTTTCTTATGGTATTAAAAATAAAACAGGAATTGATTTACCAAATGAAACTAGCGGATTAATTTCTGGGATATTGACAAGTCCTAGAGAAATTGAATATGCTAATGCAGCTTTTGGCCAAGGAATCGCTCTTACTCCAGTCGAATTAGTACGAGCGCTTGCTTCGTTGGGGAATGGAGGGAATTTGGTCGTTCCGCATATAGTTAAAAAGATACAATACAACGATGGTAGTTCGAAAGAAATGGTTTATCCCACCACTGCTACAAAAATAACAAAAGAAACCTCGCAAGAAATAACCAGAATGCTGGTGACAGCGATGGATAAAGGAATGGCAGGTGGTACAAAAAAATTAGAAAATTTTAGTGTAGCGGTAAAAACAGGGACAGCACAAGTTGCAGATAATGTTAACGGAGGATATTATGAAGATAGGCACACTCATTCATTTTTTGGTTATTTCCCAGCGTATAATCCGAAGTTTATAGTTTTTCTTTACGCTATAAATCCTAAAGGTGTGCCCTATGCTGCTACGACTTGGACCGATCCATTTTTAGATATTACAAAATTTTTATTAAATTATTACAATATTCCGCCAGATCGATAATATGAAAACAAGTTTTAAAAAAATTATAATTTTTATTTTGAAAGTTGAGTCACAACTTGTACTTTGGAAATATAAACCTAAAATTGTTGCCATCACTGGATCAGTTGGTAAAACTTCCACTAAGGACGCAGTTTACGCTATTTTTTCTAAAATATCATATGTTCGTAAAAGTGAGAAAAGTTTTAATAGCGAAATAGGTTTGCCTCTTACTGTTTTAGGATGTCCAAATGGATGGAACAATCCACTTGTTTGGTTTCTTAATGTTCTGAGAGGGTTGTGGCTTTTTATTTGGCCCCATAAATATCCTGAATGGCTTATTCTTGAGGTGGGCATAGGAAAACCAAATGATATGAAGAAAACCGCTTCCTGGCTTAAGACAGATGCAGTTATTATAACGACAATAGGGCAAACTCCTCCTCACATTGAATTTTTTAATTCGCATAAACATCTAGTAGAAGAAAAAAGTCAGCTTTTAAAAACCTTGAAACAGGATGGTCTTTTGGTCCTAAATGCTGATGATGAAGTCGCACTTGAAATGAAGGCAAAAAGTAAACATCGTTCCATTACGTATGGATTTAATGAAGGATCAGATGTGTTGGGTTCAGGAGATACTATTTTTTATAATGACAAAGAAGAACCGGAAGGAATAATTTTTAGAGTAGATGAAGGGGGAAGTAGTTTGCCTGTTATTATAGAAGGGGTGTTTGGACGAAATCATGTTTATGCATCTCTAGCGGCCCTCGCTCTTTTTTCTGGTTTAAAATTTAATATGTTAACAGCCATAAATTCGCTTAAAAATTATGATGTTCCACCAGGTAGAATGCGACTTTTAAAAGGCATAAAAAATTGTTCAATTATAGATGATACTTATAATTCTTCTCCTTTTGCGTGTGAGTCTGCCCTTAAAACTTTAAATGAAGTAAGATCAAAAGGTAAGGACGGGAGAAAAATTGCTATTTTAGGTGATATGCTAGAGCTTGGTCGTCATACAGCAGAAGCACATAAAAATATTGGCAAAATTATAATAGGCAATGCAGATATATTAATTGTGGTTGGTCCTAGGGCAAAATTAATAAAAGAAGGCGCTTTGGAATCTGGGATGAATAAAGAAAATATTTTTGAATTTTTGAATTCGCATGAGACAGCAAATTTTGTAAAAACTTTTTTGCAGAAAAATGATATTGTGTTGATTAAAGGCTCACAAGGTATGCGCATGGAACGTGTGGTGGAAACGATACTTTTAGATCAAGAAAATAAAAATAAACTTTTAGTTCGACAGGATGATGAGTGGCTGAAGAAAAAATAAAAACAAAAACAAGAAGGGGAGTCCGCGATAACGGACTCCCCTTGAGATTGTGTTGCAGTTTTGTTTCTGCATAATAAATTAAACCCTGTTCGCAATATTTGAATCGATTGCGACTGGAATACCTCTGTTGCAACGAGGACAATTTTCCTTACTCCAAGTACTGAGTCTTTTTTCAAGAAGAGCAACGAGTTTCACATTCGCCATATCCTGCGATGTAATCCCACTTAAATTGCAAAAGACACCTAGGCCAACGATGTTTCCACCTGCTAGTTGAGTAGCTTTGATAACCTTCTTGGTGGAGCCACCAGTAGCGAGAACATTTCCAACTACCAGAATATTCTTTCCAATAATGAGTTTTTCGTAATCTTGCTTAATGGCAAAAAATTTCTCAGGTGCTTTACCAAGTTGCGGAAATTTTTTCCACCATAGACGCAAACCAAAGCAAATATGCCACAACGGAGATGTCGATTTCTCCGTCTCCTCAGCATATACACTGAGTACCTTGCGATTGTTTAATTTTGCAAGATGGTGCGCCACCCACTGAGAAAGAATTACTCCACCGATCGCTGGAGCAATAACTGCCTCTATGTTGTCGTCAGCAAATTGTTCAGCAATTTTTCGACAAAGATGAGAAATTTCTGTCACATGCGGATATGTCGCATCCTCGTCTATATATACTCTTCCGTGTTCTCCATTTGGGTAGATTACATGGCTATCTTTGATAACCGCATTGATCGTCTCGAGTATCCCTAGAACTTTTTCTGGCATTTCGTATCCCTCCACGGTGTTTAGTTAAAAATGTACTATTATAGCCAGAAGTTTTCCGACTATTGCCCAAAGTATAATAACAGCAATATAAAGAATAGTCAAATTCAGTATATTTTTGTATTGTGTTAATATATAGAGTATGAAGAAGAAAAAATTAAAATATATGTCGTTCACTGTTTTGATAATTTTGATAATTTTTTTAGGTTATGAGATTAAAAATAAATCAGATCAAGATGAATCAGATACAACGATACCAGACACAAATACGATTGATTCTATGGACTGGACAACACTATCTCAAAAAGAATTGGCGAATATTTTATCTAAAGAACCAGACATATATTATATAAAAGATTTTGGTCTTAAAATTTCACAAACAATAGATTTGACAGGGGATGGAAAAAAAGAGGGAATTGTTAGTGGAGATGGGGGGAATAGTGATGTTTCATTTATTCTTATAAGAAATTCAGACAACACCATCTCTTTAGCGAAACAGAAAAATAAAGATGGCAGTATTTCTCCTGTGTCACTTTATCAAATAGGGAGAACTATGGTGAACGTAAATTTTAAATTACTTACGACGGAGCGTGGATTTTATACAGCATCATTGTCTTTTGATGAATCAGCCGATAATTCTCAAACTTCTCATTTTAAATGTACAGAAGATTCGATAGATGCTTATGTTTGGAATAAACAAATAGAATTTTTCGTTTGGAATCAATCATTGACTACGAAATATATTGCACAAATTTGTAAATAAATAATCTGGACACAACTATAAGTGTATGTTAGAATCCTGTTTAGAAATTAAAATAGTAGTTTTCTCTCTAAGGAAAGGGGGCAATATGCCACTAATGATCGCAGAAGTAAAAGATGAGATCATCGGGGAGTGGAAGGAGTTTCCATTTTCTACCATTGAAGAGTGGAAGGAAAATGCTTTCAGGGGTTGGGGTACGTTGTTTTCACAACCGGACTTAGATTTTCCTGATATTCAAATCTTCAAGCTTGTTAGTTGCAGAGAGAAAGATATGTTTTTTGCCGTTCAAATCCCGCCAACATGAGCGGGATTTTTTATTAATTTTTCTGCGCTGTTTTATTCGGCATGCCAATAATTTCTTTGTAGAATGTTATGAACACCGTATTAGTAGCTTGTCGCACCCCATATACGGTATCAGTAATAGTACAATCATAAGATACTTTTTCAGTGTATCCAAAAGGCACTTTACGTATTGAATCTCTATCAATAAACATTGCGCAAAGATTTTCATTTTGTTCTTGCATTTGAGCAACTCTTGAATCAACTATATTCAAAGCTTCTTCCACTTTCAGCCACGGAGCCCAAGCTAAAACAACTAAACCTAAAATTATTAAGTATTTCATAGTAAATTTATTATATCATTTTGCGATTTTGTGTGATTATTAGCCTGTTAAGAACGTAGTTGACAAAAGCATATTAATAGTGTTACAATACGCAAGGAATATTTTAGGTTAAATAACTTGTCCCGTAGGGGACGGAAAGGAGGGCCCCGATGTGGCTAACCGTAGAAAAGGCAAGACATCTTCGCCGCGGAATCCTGGAAATCGTGTTTATTGAAAAGTGTTGCATGTTTTTGGGCAAAATTGAAGATGAAGAGGTTGTTGTCACTGACGGCAAGCTCTCCATCAAGATTGCGCTTCAAGAACACAAACAGCTCAAGGGGGTAAGAAAGGACTTAACCCCAACACCGTCGGAATATGTGGTGGGTCGACCCATTGAGCTCGAGATCGATTTGACTGTTTTTTCCGTCGAAAACCTCGGACCTTCTTCTGGTGAGGTGGGCGGAGGAGACAGGATTTTCATTATCTCACCAGATACCAAAAAAGTATTCATCTTCTACCCAGCGAGTGACATTCGGGAAGAAGAGTATCTCTTGAACGAACCTTCCGTTGCCAACATGTGAGCGGAGGGTTCTTTTTTTACCTATTTGTGAACTAATCATGACATTTGCAAAAGTTTCATTTTGTGACCCTACCGGGAATCGAACCCGAATTTAATCCTTGAGAAGGATCCGTCCTAACCGTTAGACGATAGGGCCAATTAGGAAAATATAGCATTTTTAATGAAAAATCAAAAATATTTTTGGGTGTGTGTATGATATAATGTAAATAATCTTTGTTTTGTAATAAAATAACAGATTATTCGTCATTAACTATGGATACCAAAGAAGAAAAAAACAATAATTTGTTCATTGAGCTTTACGATACTCACGCAGACGCTATTTTTCGTTTTTGTTATTTTAAAACGGGGAATAGAGAAATTGCAAAAGATCTCACCCAAGACATTTTCATAAAAGTATTAAATTATCTTGGAAGGAAAGAATTGCGAAATGCTAAAAGTTTTATTTATACAATTGCGAAAAATACCGTTATTGATTATTGGAGAAAAAGCAAAAGCCTTACCGAAAATCAATTGCCCGAAGGATTTTTGGAAGCTGTAGCAGAAAAAGACAATACAGAAAGCGACATAGATTATTCAATTTTTCTTTCATTATTAGACAAGTTATCTGAATCTGATCGAGAAGTTATTCTTTTACGTTACATCGAAGATATGAGTTCTAAAGACATGGCAGAATTACTCGGTGAACGTGAAAACACAATATTGGTACGGATCAGCCGAGCCAAGGAAAAATTGAGGAATTTATTAAAAGAAATTGCAAATTAAAATGGATAAAGAATTTGAGTCTATAATTAAAGCGGTAAAAAATATTAAACTCTCAGAAAACGAGAAAGCGGAAATGCGTGCCTCTTTGTTTGCAAACTTTGCTTCTTTGGAAAAAGAGGAATACCAAAATGAAACTGGTTTCAGAAACACTCGTTTGTATTATTTTATGACCGGTGGATACAGATATAAATTTGCGCCAGCATTTATGATAATTCTCATAGTTATTCTTACCGGCGGCACTTCTACTTTTGCAGAGAAAGCTATCCCTGGGAATTTTCTTTATGTAGCAAAAATATTAATAAATGAGCCCATCATAGAGGCACTTTCTTTGTCAGAAGAAAAAAAAGTTGAATGGCAAGGGAAACTTGTAGAGCGCAGACTTGAAGAAGCGCAAAAGCTTGTTTCTCGTAATAGTCTTGATGAAAATACAAGAATTTTTCTAGAAGATAAAATAAAAAATCAGATTGATGAGTTTAGCGTAAGTGCGAACGAACTTGCTTTACAAAAAAACGAATCTACAAATTCTTCCGATTTGAATATCAGATTGCAAGCGTCCCTTAAAGCTTATCGAAACGTGCTTACGACGCTTTCTGATAAAACAGATATCGAGACAAATACAAAAAAAGAAACAAAAAAATTACTTGCCACCTTGGAAAAATCTCAAAACAAAGTGAGAGGTAATCATGATAATCTTGAATTAAATATGAATTCTTCTCTGCTTGCGAAAAAAACTGAAGCTTTAAATTTATTAAATTCAGCAAAACTTTTATATGAAAAAGAAAAAGTAAATTTATCAATCAATATTCAAAATCAAATTAATTACAAGCTTGCAGAAGCTGAAACAAGGCTAGAAGAAGATAAAACAGCTGTTTCTTCTATTGAAAACATAAATGAATTTGACGAATCCCTGTCTGCTATAAATTCAATAAATGAAGCAAAATTGTTAATGCTTTCCAATGTAATGAAGGATGATATTGAGAACCAAATGGGCATTAAGGAATATGGTAGTGATATCGAAGATAGTCAATTAGAAAATACTGAAGAAGTTAAGGTAAATTTATCTGAGCCGGAATTAAATAAAACAAACTAGTTAAAACTTTATTATATTATCTGTAAAAAAAGAGTGGGGCGGTCTGCAACGCAGACCGCCCCGATGGAGACCTGGAATGTCCGGTGGAGCCATGTTCTGACGCCTAAGGATACGCGTTCCGGGCGAAAGGGGGAGGGGTGCCCTCTTCCAAGCAGTGCCCGTATTGTAACCCTTACACGTCGTCCGGATTTTCGATGAGAACGTCTTTGGGGTAGAGATGCTGGATATCTAATCCAGCGAAGACACCTCATGAGCCGCTTCCAGGTCGATAGGTGTATCTTATATTAAATACTATAAAAAATCAAGAATAGTTTTAATCCTCAATTTTGGGTTTTTCTATTTCAAGGAGAGAAAGTTCTGGCGAAGAACCGGCGATGCGAAGCACGTCTTTATCTATCTTTTTTAATTCTTTATTGGAAGAATTGTAGTGATTTACTACTGTGCCCAAAGCATTACCGAGTTTATTATGATATTCATCATAGGATTTTAAATGCTTTCCGAGGTCTTCCACTTTTTTAATTATTTCCTTGGCGGACTCTTCGATTTTTAATGCCTTAAGTCCTTGTAAAACAGTTTGTAAATATGCGAGGAAAGAAGTGGGAGAAGTAATAATAACTTTATATTTTCCAGCCGCACGCTGAATAAGATTTTCATTATCTTCCGAGGCGCCGACCTTATTTGTAATTAAATCATAATAGATAGCTTCATGTGGAATAAACATAAAAGCAAAATCAGTGGTGCCCTTTGCGGGTTGAATATATTTTGCTGTTTCAGTAATGCGATTTTTTAAATCGTTTACGAAAATAGTTTCTAGTCTTTTTTTCTCTGCGCCTTCGCGTTCCTCTGCCATTTTATTATAATTTTCTAGTGAGAATTTTGAATCTATCGGAATAATTTTATCTTTTACAAAAACAACAGCATCCACGATAGTGCCGTCTGGGAAAGGATATTGCATTTGATAGCTACCGGGAGGAAGAACATTTTTCAAAACAGTTTCTAAATAATATTCGCCGAGAATTCCGCGTTGTTTTGGGTTTTTTAAAATATTTTCTAGGCTTTGAAGCTGATCAGCAAAAGAAATGACTTGCTTGTTCGTCTCATCTAAGCGAGTGAGTCGTTCTGTGACGTCACGAATTATTTTATTTGATTCAGAAGAATGAAATTTAAGACTTTCGTTGACCTGTTTATGTGATTCGCCGATTTTATTATCTACTGTTCTAGAAAGCTCATTTAATTGAGTAAGAATAAGTTGCAAACCAATGTCGTCATTTTTTTCTTCTTTTTTTCTACCAAAAATAAAATAGGCAACTATCCCACCTCCTATTATCCCGATTATTATCCAAACAGTGTTTTGCATAAGTTTATTTTCCTAAATGATGTTTTAATGTATAAATCCAATCTTCGTCTATTTGGTCACTTTCAAGTTTCTGAGCAAGTAGCCATTCTAAATATCCGCGATCAATTTTAGCAACTTCCTCAATTTGTTTACCGTTGTGTTTGCCGAAACTAAATGAACGTAAAAGGGAAGGATGCGAAGAAATTTCTATCATTTTTTCTATTGCTTGATTTTCGTCTGAATTTTCCTCTTTCATTATTTTGTCTTTTAATCTTTCAAAAAGTTTTTCTAAAACTAAAACATCGCCCATGGCGTCATGTGCTACAGCTTCCACGTCGAGGTCGAGCAAATACCGCAAATATTGCAAATTATACCTTTCTATTTTTCCTTCTTTGTTTAATTCTCTCGCGACGCGAAGAGTGCAAATGAATTTGTTCGGTTTTATTCCTTCTTTTTCTATAATCATTAAGTCAAAAGGCGCATTGTGTGCTATAACAACAGAATTTTTATTTTCAAAAAGTTTCTTAATTATTGGTTGGTCAGTGCTTTCTTTAAAAATTGGTTTATCCGCAACCATCTTATTTGTAATATGATGTATCGCCGAAGCTTCAGGGGGGATTTTAGTTTCGGGTAGGTAAAGGCCAACGAAACTTTCATCGTCATATTTATATGCAATTTGGACAAGAAAATCTTTCTCTGTGTTGCCTGTGGTCTCTGTATCAAAAAATATTAACTTCTGCATAGTGTTATTTTAGCACATTTCTGATATAATTTATCTATTATGTTGCACGAACAAATTAAAAATGGAATTAAAGAGGCGATACTAGCGAAGGATGCCTTGCGTTTGAAGGTTTTTCGAGGGATGTCCGCGGCTTTTACTAATGAGCTTGTTGCTAAAAGCAAAAAACCAAATGAAATGCTTGCGGATGAAGAAGCGTTGGCTGTTATAGCGCGTCTTGCAAAACAGAGAAAAGACTCAATAGAACAATTCAAAAAGGGGAATCGCGAAGATTTAGTAAAAGAAGAAGAGTCCGAATTAGCAATTTTAGATACATTTCTACCTAAATTGATGGAGAAGACTGAAGTAGAAAAAATTGTCAAGCAAAAAAAAGATGAACTCAATATTATTGATGCCACAAAAAAGGGAATGTTGATGTCTGCATTAATGAAAGAATTAAAAGGAAAAGCTGACGGAATGGTAGTGAAAGAAGTTGTGGATTCTCTTTTCTAATTTATGCATACAGTAAATCTTTTAATCAGCTTAGTGGAAGATCATCAAGTTTTAGCTTACATTTTAATTTTTTTAGGATTAATTCTAGAAGGAGAGTTTTTCTTAATTTTTACAGGAATTTTAACTCATTTAGGTGCATTAAATTTGTATATTACTCTTTTCGTTGTTCTTTCGGGGGGACTATCTAAAACTTTTATCGGATATGCCTTGGGAGAATTTTTATTTAAAATATTTAATCATCATAAATTTTTCAAATATATCCAAAAACGAGTATATAGTATTTTACCTAGATTCAAAACAAAACCTTTTTGGTCTATTTTTATTTCCAAATTTATAATTGGTGCAAATAATATTGTTATCATATTTTCTGGCTATGAAAAAATTGATTATAGAAAATTTTTAAAAGCAGAAATTTCAGCTACAATGATTTGGGCGCCGTTAATGTTACTGCTTGGTTATTTCTTCAGTTATACCGCACTTAATATCAGTAAAGATGTTTGGAATTTTTTAGTAGTGATTTTTGTATTATATATAATATTTATTTTATTTGATAAACTAATCAGTTGGATTTATGAATTATTTGAAGAACCAGATGATGAAAACAATTAAAATTAACAAATTAGTTACCCATGATGGACCCTTTCATTCCGATGATATTTTCGCTTGCGCCACCATTGCTCTTTTTTTAGAAAAGAAGAAGGAAAAGTTTAAAATAATTAGAACTAGAGACGAAAAAATAATAAATAATGGAGATTATGTTTTTGATATTGGAGGAATTTACAATGAAAAGAAAAATATATTTGATCATCATCAAAAAGGAGGTGCAGGAAAAAGAAGTAACGGAATAGAATATGCTTCATTTGGCTTAGTGTGGAAGAAATTCGGTCCGAAAATTTCTGGATCCTCTACCATAGCAAGTGCTATAGATGAAAGTTTGGTTTCTCCCATCGATGCCGACGATAACGGTATAGATTTATTCAAAAGCACACACGACGTTTCTCCTTTTCTGCTTCAAGATTTTTTTAAATTAATGCGTCCCATATCTAATCAGAAGCCAGAAAATTATGATAAAAACTTTTTAAAGTCTGTAAAAGTAGCAAAAGAGATTTTATCCAGAATCATCATACGTGGTAAAAATGAAATTCAGAATGAACGCATTGTTGCTAGGGCTTGTGAGAGTGCCGTCAATAAGAAAATTATTATTTTGGATAAATATTATCCACCTGGAAAAACTTTTTACAAATTTCCTAAAGCACTTTTTATTATTTTTCCAAAAGAAATTGATCATTCCTGGGTTATAAAAACTATCAAAAAAAACGGAGAAGGTTATAAAAGCAGAAAAGATTTTCCTTCAATGTGGGGTGGGCTTCAAGATAAGGAATTGCAAAAAGTATCCGGAATTAAAGAAGCTGTATTTTGTCACAAGGGGCTTTTCTTGGCTGTGGCGAAAACAAAAGAAGGGGCTATTAAATTGGCGCAAATTGCGGTAGAATCATAATATGGCGTTTATCGATGAAATGAAAATAGAAGCTGCCGCTGGACGTGGCGGTGATGGCGTTGTGCGTTGGCGTCAAGAAAAATTTGTACCAAAAGGTGGACCGGCAGGGGGAGATGCTGGACGCGGGGGAAATTTTTATATTCTAGCAGTACGAGATGTACACATACTTTCAAAATATAAAGCAAAAAAAAGTTTTGCTGCTGGGCGAGGTGAAGATGGAGGTAAAAAAAGTTTGCATGGAAAAAATGGAGAAGATTTTGTTTTAGAATTGCCCATTGGTTCTATTATTACAAATCTTGAGACCGACGAAAGTTGGCAACTCCTTGAAGAAGGGCAAAAAGAATTAATTTTAAAAGGTGGATATGGTGGTTTCGGCAATGAACATTTTAAAAGTTCTACCAATACGACTCCAAAAGAATCACGACAAGGGCAAGAAGGAGAAAAAGGAAATTTCAAAATAGAATTAGAACTTTTCGCTGATATTGGATTGATTGGACTTCCCAACGCTGGTAAAACATCATTACTTAATTCATTAACAAACGCACAGGCCAAAGTCGGAGATTACGCTTTTACCACACTTGACCCTAATTTGGGTGATTTTTATGGTTATATTATCGCCGATATCCCGGGACTTATAGAAGGAGCATCGGAAGGTAAGGGTCTTGGTATTAAATTTTTACGTCATATAAAACGTACTAAAATGCTTGCGCACTTAATATCTTTTGAAAATTTATCAAAAGGTTCCACGGGCATGATGAAAGTATATAAAGAGATTCGCAAAGAGTTGGAACAATATGATAAAAAATTGGGTTTAGGGGATGAAGGATTGGCTTCAAAAAAAGAAATAATAATTTTAACTAAGAGTGATGTAATAGATGATGAAAAAATAATCAAAAAAGAAGTTGAAAAATTTAAAAAACTCGATAATAAAGTTTTTATTTTGTCGTTGTTTGATGATAAAATGGTAAAGAAATTTAGCGATGAATTGGCAAAAATTCTAAAAAAGAAATAAATATGGCGACTAAATATTATCCGACAATTGGACTTGAAATACATGCAGAATTAAAAACACGAACTAAAATGTTTTGTGGATGCAAGAATGATCCAGACGAAGAAAAACCGAATGTAAATATTTGTCCCGTATGTATGGCACATCCAGGGGCTTTACCTGTGGCAAACAAAAAAGCCATAGAAAATGTGATAAAAGTTGGCTTGGCGATTAATGGGAAAATTGCAGATTTTTCAGAATTTGATCGAAAAAATTATTTTTATCCAGACATACCAAAAGGCTACCAAATTTCTCAATACAAATATCCAATAGTTTCTGGCGGGCATTTAGCTGATATGGATGTTACTCGTATACACCTAGAAGAAGATACAGCGAATAATAAACATTTGGCTGGCGACCCCGCCGGAGACGGGGCAGGTTTCTCCTTAATAGATTTTAATCGTGCCGGAGTGCCGTTAATGGAACTTGTTACTGAACCGCATACTTTTGATAATGCTGAAGAAACAGCGAAAAAAGCTACGAAATTTGCCAAGGAATTGCAATTAGTACTTTGGTATTTGGATGTATCTGAAGCGAATATGGAAAAGGGAGAAATGCGAGTAGAGGCAAACATTTCTATCTCTCCAGATAAAAATAAATTAGGCACGAAAGTAGAAGTAAAAAATCTAAATTCTTTTAGAGCTGTTGAGCGTGCTATCAAATATGAAGTGGATAGGATGACAGAACTTTTAGAGAATGACAAGGGCGCAGAAATTGTGCAAGAAACGCGTGGTTGGGATGAAAACAAACAGCAAACTTTTTCCCAAAGGAAAAAAGAGGGAAGTGCGGACTATCGATACTTCCCGGATCCAGATTTGCCAAAAATGAAACTGCACGAAGCATTTCCATTAGAGAAAATGAAAAAAGAATTACCAGAATTACCAGAAACAAAAAGAGCGAGATATAAAAAAGATTTTGGTATAAAAGATGAAGACATAGAAGTTTATATTAATGATCCAGTCCTTGGAATTTGGTTTGAGAATGTTGCTAAAATTTTAAACGATAAAGACAAGATAAAAACAGCATCGAATTATGTGACTTCTGATTATTTAGGAATTAAAAAGAATAATCCAGAAGCGAAACTGCCCATTTCGAATAATTTTTCTGAATTAATTAATTTGGTTGTTGAAAATAAAATTTCTTCTCGCGCGGCAAAAGATATTTTAGCAATGATTGTTATTAATGATGAATCACCATTTAAAATTGCCACAGATAAAAACTTACTTCAGAGTAGTGATACAAATGCCCTAAAAGAAGTTGCGCAAAAGATAATTGATACTAATCCGAAAGTCGTGGCAGACTACAAGGGTGGTAAAGAACAAGCATTGATGTCCCTAGTCGGGCAGATGATGAAAGAAACAAAAGGAAGCGCTAATCCAGCAGTTACTAAACAATTATTCATAGACTTGTTAAAATAATAATCATGAAAACTTTACGTGAATATATAAAAGAAGCAGAGGAAAAACATGTGGCGATTGGGCATTTTAATATTTCAAACCTAGAAGGATTTCATGGTGTTTTCAAAGCTGCAAAAAAATTAAATGTTCCTGTGATTATAGGTTTATCTGAAGGAGAAGAGGATTTTATCGGCAGGAGTGAAGCCGTAGGAATGATAAAAGAAATTAGAGAGAAAGAAAATTATCCGATTTTTCTAAACGCAGATCATCATTATAGTCTTGAACGCGTAATGCTTGCCGTTGATGCCGGTTTCGATTCTGTCATTATTGATGCTGCGAATTTAAGCTTTGAGGAGAATGTAAAAATTACCAAAGAATGTGTTGATTATGCTAGAAAAATAAATCCCGCAATAATTGTAGAAGCAGAAATAGGATATATAGGTTCTGGTTCAAACATCAAAGAAACTATTCCTGAAGGAGCAGGGGTAAAAACAAAACCAGAGGAAGCTCAAAAATTCGTAGAAATGACTGGGGTTGATATGCTGGCGCCGTCTGTCGGGAGTATTCACGGATTAATAAAAAGTGGGAAGCCACACATTGATACAGAACTTGTAGCAGAAATAAAAAAGGCAACCGGAGTACCTTTAGTATTGCACGGTGGTTCAGGTTTACGGGATGAAGATTTTACTAATGGAATAAAAGCCGGTATCTCGATTGTGCATATCAGTACTGAAATTAGATTGGCCTACGATGAAGCCCTTAAAAAATCCCTTGCTGATAATCCGAAAGAAACTACTCCTTACAAGATTTTACAACCAGCCGTAGATGCGATTGAAAAAATAGCAGAAGCAAGGCTGAAACTTTTTAACACGCTGAATTAAATCAGTGAAAGAAGAAATATTAAAATTTTTAAAGGGGGACGCAGATGATAGCGAAGAAACACTCGTAAAATATTCGCATGATGCGAGCTTGTTGGAAGTGCGACCCCAAATTGTGCTTTTTCCAAAAGATTCGGAAGACATAAAAAATTTAGTAAAATGGGTATATCAAAATAAAGAAAAATATCCCGATCTTTCTATAACTGCCAGATGCGCAGGCACTGATATGTCCGGTGGAGCAATAGGGGAATCTATTATCTTAGATTTTACTCGGTATATGAATAAGTTGATAGGTGGTCCGTTGCCCCTTAAAACTAGATCTGTTTGGGAAATTGCCGTCGAGCCTGGGATGCTTTATAGAGATTTTGAAAAAATAACTTTAGAAAAAGGGCTGATTTTGCCTTGTTACACAGCTTCTAAAAGTCTAAATGCTATGGGTGGAATGTATGGTAATAATTCTGCCGGAGAAAGAACTTTAAAATATGGGAAAATGGAAGATTACATTTTATCTGCAAAAGTAATCTTTGCAGATGGTATTGAAAGAACAGTAAAATCTTTTCCTTTAAATGAAATTCCAGAAAAAGAAGAAATCTATAAAAAAGTTTTTGATTTAATTAAACAAAATGAAGAAGAAATAAAACAAGCTAAACCAAATGTGCATAAAAATTCGGCTGGTTACTATCTGTGGAATGTGATACAAAACAACCCACGCCAGAGCGGGGCAAGTATTTTTGATTTAAATAAATTGCTTGTTGGTTCGCAAGGAACCCTTGGTATCGTTACCGAAATGACCTTGAAGCTAATTCCAGAAAATAAACATTCAAAACTTGTTGCTATTTTTATGAAGGACCTAGAACCACTTGGTCGTCTGGTGGGTGAGATTTTGACTCTTAATCCTGAAACGCTTGAAACCTATGATGATAAAACGATGAAATTGGCGGTTAAATTTTTCCCAGATTTTCTTAAGAACAAAGGATTTATAGGAATGTTTAAATTTATGTGGAGTTTTTTACCAGAATTTTTTATGATGATTACTGGCGGTTTCCCAAAGTTAATCATTCTAGCTGAATTTGCCGGAGAGGACGAAAAAACAGTAAACGATAAGTGCGTTCAATTAGCAGAAAAGATAAAAGATTTTAAATTAAAAGTTCATATTACTAAATCTGAAATAGAGGCGAATAAATATTGGGACATAAGAAGAGAAAGTTTTGTATTGTTGCGTAAGCATGTAAAAGGAATGCGGACTGCTCCATTTATAGACGATATTATCGTTCGTCCAGAATTTTTACCGAAATTTCTTCCAGAACTTAGGGCTATTTTAAACAAATACAATTTAGTTTTTACTTTGGCTGGGCATGCGGGAGATGGTAATTTCCATGTTATTCCTTTAATGGATTTTAAGCGTTCTGATACAGCTACAATAATAATAGAGCTTGGTGAAGCTGTTTATGATTTAGTTGTAAAATATCATGGCTCAATTACAGCAGAACATAACGATGGTTTAATTCGTACGCCGTATTTACGTAAAATGTATGGAGATAGAATGATTAAAATTTTTGAAAACATAAAGGAAATTTTTGATCCCAAAAATATTTTTAATCCTGGCAAAAAAATTGCCACTTTAAATCTAGGAGGAACTAAAGAATACATAGTTTTACATATAGCAGAAGAGCATGAAACGAAGCATCAAGTTTAGAGTTGCTTTTTCGCTATTTTTATATATACTATCTTTATGTTTGCAATTAAAGCTAAAAAAAGAGAAGACGGGCTAAAATTAGAGGTATTAAAAAAATCTGGGGATATCCCAGCTGTTTTTTACGGAGCAGGGAAAAAGACAACCCCAATTTCAATTTCCAAAATTGATTTTAAGAAAATTTGGAGAGATGCAGGAGAATCTTCAGCTGTGAAAATAGAAATTGGAGAAGGAGACGTTGATGTCCTTATTCATGAAGTGCAAGTTGACCCAGTAACCAGTGAGCCTATTCACGTTGATTTCTTGGCTATAGATATGAAAAAGAAAATACGCGTTCATGTATCACTTGAATTTGAAGGCGTATCGAACGCAGTTAAAAGTGGAATCGGAAATCTTGTTAAGGTGCTTCATGAGCTTGAAATTGAAGCCTTGCCAGCTGATTTACCACACAATCTTGTTGTTGATATTTCTAAATTAGAAACGCTAGAGAGTCAAATTTTTGTTTCTGATATTAAGCTTCCTAAGGGAGTTGCAGTTATAAATAATCCTTCTGACGTTGTGGCTTCTATTGTTGAACAAGTCGAAGAAAAAGAAGAAGTTGTAGTTCCGGTTGATTTGTCTGCAATCGAAGTAGAAAAGAAAGGTAAGAAAGAGGAAGAGGGAGAAGCGACAGCTGAAGCTACTGCTCCGACGAAAGAAGACAAAACCGGAAATAAATAATTAAAAGTATCGATAGAAAATAATTTAAAAAATAAAAGGGCGGAAATTTTCCGCCCTTTTTTCGTACGATCTTGAGTTTATTTGTTTGTAATTTCACCTCCTTGTATTGTGAAGGGAAGTAAACACAAACTGAATGTGGTGTTTATCACATCTTTACTAGAAGTGACGAATATTCCAGACGAAGACGCCATATCAAAATCAAAACTTCCTAAGGCGTAGTTTCCGTCTGGTAAATCAGATTCAAGTGTTACCTTGTAAACATCCTTGTAGACTTCTTCCACCTTAAGGCGTATTAGACGCTTGATTAGTTTCTCACGATATTTATATTTAAATATGATTCGATCGTTTTCCTTTTCCAATTTAACAACAGCGAGATTTTGAAGTGGTAAGTCGGCTAATTGGCGGAACTCTTCATTCTCAATATTAGAGGCAAATCTAGTTTGCGAAATGTAAAATGTAAACGAAGGACGATGTGAGGTTACGACTGGAGGCTTCACGTTATTGAAATAACACGTTTCTCCGTCACCGACAGAAAAGGGGGTTAACGCAAGAACGGCCAAGTTGGGCGCCTTTTCTTTTCGTGTCAATTTTCCAGGTTCTAGTTTGGCAAGTTTGCCATCGTCACCCATAATATATACACCCGGATTGTATCCTGCCATTGGATCATTGGGGTCGGTTTGTGTTTCCGGTATTTCAGAGATCGCTGGAGAGGCCAGTTTTTGTTGGCTTTTTAGCATCTCTGTAATGATCTCGTTGGAGATACCCGCGCTCTTGAGTGCTTTTAGAGCTTCGATACTCGTGTCGTATTCACCGATCACGGTTTGAATTTTTGCAATCACGGCTTCATCAGGCAGATCCATGTTGTGCATCTCCACGATTTGTGCATTATCGAACATTTGGACTTGATCAGTCTCTTGAGACACAGGTTGTTGTGTGAAAGTTGTTACAGTGCAGGTGATGACAAGAACAACGATGAAAAGCTTGCTTTTTAACATGTTCTCCTCCTTCTGCAACCTTTCAGATTGCGGGATTGTTATTGCTTAGATTAATGTGATTTAACAACAAAAAAACGACGTGTGTGCAGAGAAGCTTGTTTCTAAGCATCATTGAAAGTGCATTATGTCAAGTAACTTTACTAATATTAAAATACCACAACTTAAAATTTTTATCAATAGATATTTTTTATATCCTAAAGATATTCTTAGCTATTTATTATTATGTTATAATAGAAACGATGGAAAAAAGAATCAAAATTTTCATTTTTTTAAGTTTATTTTTTATTAATATTATTGTCCTACTAGCACCGAAACCAGTAGTGGCTTTTGATTGTTTGAATTTAACAACCTTATCTTCTCAATCAGATAAAGATTATTGCAGAAATGAGTTGAATATTTTATTAAAAGAATTAGCTGATCTTGAAATTAAATCAAAAGAACAGAGTAAACAAACAGGTACCCTGAAAGGTGATGTCGCGGCACTTACTGCTCAGATTAATGCTCTTAAGGCCAAAATAAAAGCTCGATCACTCGTTATTGCTCAATTGAAAGTTAATATAGCAGAGAAGGTCAGTACGATTAATTCACTTTCAGAAAAAATTAATCGTGAACGTGAATCATTGGCTCAACTACTTAGAAATACACGAGAATTTGATAATGAAAATTTAGTAGACTTAGTTCTTTCTAATGATACTATTTCAAATTTTTATGCCGATTTAGAATCATATAATTCTATCAAACAAGCGATAAAGGCTTCTGTCGATAGAATCAACGGAGTAAAAACACAAACTGAAATGGCAAAACAAGATCTTGAAAAAAAACAAGATGCTGAGACTGATGCAAAAGCAGAATTAGAAAATGCGCAAAAAGCTATTGCTAAATCTGAGGCCGATAAGAAAGAATTATTAGCTATTTCTAAACAAAAAGAAGCAGCTTATCAAACACTTGCTGCACAAAAAAAAGCTCAAGCAGATAAAATTCGCGCTGCGTTGTTCCCACTGGCTGGTATTTCTACTAAAATTGATTTTGGTACTGCTCTTGCTTATGCCAATGAGGTAAATATTAAACTGGGGGTTGAGCCAGCATTTTTACTTGCTATTCTTACCCAAGAAAGTAATCTTGGAGCGAATGTCGGTCAGTGTTATTTGACTAATCCAGATACTGGTGCAGGGGTTGGTAAAAATACAGGAACACCATTTGCAAATGTTATGAAGCCCACACGTGACGTCGCACCATTTCTGGAAATAACAAATGCGCTTGGTTTTAATGCATTTCAAACTGCTGTTTCTTGTCCTATCGCTGGTGTGGTCGGGTATGGAGGGGCTATGGGTCCGGCACAATTTATTCCTTCAACCTGGAAACTTTTTATTAGTCGTCTTGAAGATATTTTAGGACATTATGCGAATCCGTGGGCTCCCCGGGATGCTTTTATGGCTTCGGGTATGTATTTATCTGACCTAGGAGCGGTGGGAACTAGTACTAGCGCACAAAGTAGGGCTGCCTGTAAATATTATGGTTCGGGTGGGTCAACGTGTTCTTATAGTAGAAGCGTAATGAAATTAAAATCCTCAATACAGGCCAATATAAATTTGCTTTAAAATAAAATTCGTGATAATCTTGGTGAGTTATGCAAAAAGATATACATCCAAAATATGATTTAAAAACAAAGGCAATCTGCGCTTGCGGAGCGGTTTTTGAGGTTGGTTCCACTATGCCCGAAATTAAAATGGAAATTTGTAGCCAGTGTCATCCTTTCTATACTGGTAATGAAAAGATCATGGACACCGCTGGACGCGTAGAACGTTTCAAGAAAAGAGCGGCTGCATCTGTAAAAGCTAAGAAATAAGTAAAATTCACCGTAATAATTTTTTGAAACTGCGCCCTCGGAGTCATAAGGACAGGGGACCCACACGTTTCTTAAAATTTTTACGGGGAATTATCTTTATGAGTTTAGATATAGACGAATTAAAAAAAGATCATCGAACTAGCTATTTTGCGGGTGTTCTGGAAAAACTTGCGCGTGAAGAGGGAGAAGTACGAGAAATGCTTGCTAGTGACGAAAGCTTGCATGAAATGGCAGCTAAGGAATTGAAATTTATTCAAGAAGAAAGAGAAAGAATAGAGGGTCAAGTAAAAGATATTTTAGATAAAGATAAAGAAGCAGAAGAATTTCCCAATGAAATAGTTTTAGAAGTACGAGCAGGTGCCGGTGGAGACGAAGCATCGCTTTTTGCCTGGGAACTTGCGCACATGTATGAAAAATTTGCAGAAATGAAAGGTTGGCAGTGGAAAGTAAATTATGAATCCAAAAGTGATTTAAGTGGTTACAAAGAAGCCAGTTTTGAAATAAAAGGTAAAGATGTTTATAAAAAAATGCGCTATGAAACCGGTGTGCATCGGGTGCAAAGGATTCCTGCTACTGAAAAAAATGGACGAGTGCACACCTCTACCGCATCTGTTGCTGTTCTGCCTATTAGAAAAAAAATAACTTTTCAAATAAACCCAGCTGATTTTGAAATGGAATATTCTCGCTCAGGTGGAAAAGGAGGTCAAAATGTGAATAAAGTTGAGACGGCGGTAAGAATCATTCACAAACCAACGGGTCTTGATGTGCGTTCGACAAATGAAAGAAGTCAGCTTGCGAACCGCGAACAAGCGATGCTGATTTTAACTGCGAAACTGCAACAGCTCGAAGAAGAAAAAGAAGCAGCCAAACATGCTGGTATTCGCAAAAACCAAATTGGTACTGGTGATCGTTCAGAAAAAATTCGTACCTATAATTTTTCTCAAGATCGTGTTACTGATCATCGAATAAAAAAATCCTGGCATAATTTGCCGAAAATAATGGAAGGAGAGATCGGAGACATCATTGACAGTATTGATTCTGGTGTGGTGGGGGATGAAGTAGATGAATAGTTAAAATAAAATGGTGTGATATAATATATCTTACGAAAGATAAGATATATTGTCTTTCGTGTAAAGGTCAAATTTTATTAGTTAATTATTAATCTAATTAAAACTATGAATAAAAAAACTATAGCAATAGGTATTTTAGCATTAGTTCTATTTGTCGGATTTAGTGTTTACGCTGCTGGTCAAAGTGGTGGCATTTCTGGGCCGGGAACTGGGTTAGAAAATCAAGACGCTAGTCAAGAATTGCAAATTCAACAACCTCAGGATACTAGCGGGGCAGGTGTTCAAGTGCAAAATCAAAACCAAATACAAAACGAAGGGGAAACAAGTCAAATCCAAAATAGAGAACAAGAAGAAACACAAAACCAATCAGAGTTAGCTGTTACTGAGCAAAGGAAAAGCACAGTAGCTAACGCCGTACAGGGAATGTTGCAGGTGGCTGAGAGGAATGGTGGAATTGGGCAGCAAGTAAAAGTTATAGCTCAAAATCAAAACCAGAATCAAGAAAAACTAGAGGTCAGCCTGGCAAAGGTTCAAGATCGAGGTGGTTTTGCCAAATTCTTTATTGGTCCTAATTACGGAGAAATTGAGAACGCAGAAAAAATATTAGAGCAAAATCGGGAACAGGTTAGACAATTAAACGAACTTAAAAATCAACTTGTCAATCAAGGAGATGAACAGGTTCTAACTCAACAAATTCAAGCATTAGAACAAGCAAATCTGGAAATTGAAAATTCACTGAAGGTAGAAAGAAAAGGATTTAGTTTGTTTGGGTGGTTGTTTAATTAATAGAAAAATTCAAATTACAAAAACACCCAGCAAGCCTGGGTGTTTTTGTTGGGAAAAGAAGAATGTCTTTGAACGTTTTTGTCGTACGTTAAGCGAGAGATTATTAGCATGGTAAGAAAATTCTAATATCGTCTACTGACTCGCGTTGGCGTGTTGCATAATTATTTGTTATAATTCAATTACTTATTATTAGTATTCATTTTTATGAAAAAAATTGTTATATCATTTGCGATAGTTTTCGTTTTTTTCTCTATTGCTAGAATGTCTGGCGCTCGTGAACTATCCGTGGCAACAGATTTGACCAGTAGAATCAACGCTTTTTGGGGAGCAAATCCCATATATGTAATGGAGCTTGATTCAGAGAACCAAGTTTTATATTTAGGTGGTGGTACAGCTGATACAGCTGTAAAATTTGCTAAGTATGATATTGGAAATGATATTGCTACTGATTTAACAGCAAATATTTTAGATCTTTTTGACAAGGTTAGCGAAGAACCAATTCTCGCCATGGACCTTGACTCTGTCAATAATATTTTATATTTTTCAACTGGTAATCCAAGTGGATATCCTGATGGCCCACGTTTTATTGCTTACGATCTTTCGTCCCATGTAGCCACAAATCTTACATCTACAATTTCATCTTTTTGGGGCAATGCTCCCATTAATGCTATTTTTGTTTATGGAAACTATGTTTATTTACTGGGGAATCAAACCATTATGGGTGATTCCTCAAATTTTGCCCGATACTCTATATCTCTCGGCACGGCGGAAGACCTAGGTTATATAATGGAGGCGGATCCTAATTTTGGTGTTAATAATTTATTTTCTTATGCTTATGATAATGACCACACTCTCTACATCGGAGCGCATGGACAATTTGGAGCATTTAATTTATTAAATGATACTTTGACGGATTTGTCACAAATGTTATGGGATAGTTATTACAATGATATTGATCCACTTTGGGGTTTGACATATGACGAAGAAGAGAACAGGATTCTTGTTGCTGGAGGGGCACGTTATGCAGGAATTCGTCAATCCCAATCTTATGCTATCTACTCTATTAATTCCAACAGTATTTTGCATTCGCATTCTGCCATATCGCCTTTGCCTATTTTTAGATTCATTATCGACCCAATTTTTAGAAACGATATTTATGCAACTGGCGGAAGTCTGGCGAACACCACCAATCTTTTTGGTTTGATTACCGGCGAGGAAGATAACGTTCCCCCTACAAGCATATACAATGAAACTATTAGTAGTTTTTGGTCATCCGATATTCCTATTGTGGACTCTGTTTACAATAATGGCTCGATACCTGGTATATACTTGGCTGGTTTTTCTGGTGAATTTGCTTTTTTGCCTCTTCCTAATTATCCCACCGTCACCTCCTCTCCCGTCACAAACATAACTAGAACCGGAGCCACCTTAAATGGAGAAATCACCGCTACCGGAGGAGCCGATGCTACCGCCAGAGGTTTCCAATATGGTATGACCAATAGTTATGGCACGACAGTTACCGAATCCAGTGGTCCCTACAGCACTGGAGTCTTTACCGCTGACCTCTCTAACTTACTCACCTGTGGTCAACCCTACTATTTCCGTGCTTACGCTACCAACATTGCAGGTACGAGCTATGGAGCAGAAACTACTTTTACCACCACTACTTGTGATACTGGAGGGGGAGGAGGAGGAACAGTAACTCCACCTCCAGTCACTCCTCCTGTAACCCCACCAGTGGTTCCTCCGGTCACTCCACCTGTCGTTCCACCCGAAACTCCTCCAGAAGTAATTCCTGAAACTCCACCTACTACTCCACCAACAGAAACTCCACCACCTACTCCTCCAGTCATAGTTTCCACCACTACTCCAACTACGACAAATTCTTCTATTCCAACAACTTCTTCTTCTTCTGCTCCAGAAGTGATAGAGATACCTTCTACTACAGAGAATGAGGGTGTGGTGACTCCGACTGAATCAACCGCAAACAATAGAGAAAATCTTCTAAATTCTTTCTTGGAATATTCTCGTAATCTACTTTCCACTCCTCTTGTTAAAACCCCCGGGATTATTGCCGTCACTCTCCCTGCTGCTGTCTCTTTACTTGCTCTCCTCGCAGCTCTCTTCTCCGGAGCACCTTTCTTAAATCAGATATTCTATTCTTTAGTTCTTCTCTCCCAACTCCTCGGTTTCGCCAAGAAACCCAAACCTTGGGGCACAGTCTACGATGCTTATACCAAGAGACCTCTCGCTTTTGCTCGAGTAGAGATATTAAATGAACAAAACAGAAAACTGCAAGC
>Ga0265292_1000370_pt1 | contig 69066 bp, 63 predicted proteins | sample Munlanlewell296A_FD_189080 | JGI IMG/M metagenome (GOLD analysis project Ga0265292, IMG submission 189080) | Leachate microbial communities from a municipal landfill in Southern Ontario, Canada - Leachate well 296A | ecosystem: Engineered > Solid waste > Landfill > Unclassified | place: Canada...
TTGAATGACAATACCTTTGTTATAGCTGCCGTAAGTGTGGTCTTCCCGTGGTCTACGTGCCCGATCGTCCCTACGTTGCAATGAGGTTTCGTCCTCTCAAATTTTGCCTTTGCCATTATTGCCTCCTCTTTATTTAGTTTATAGAGTTTTTGAGTTCGTTGAGTTACGGGTTTGCACCTAACTCTATAAACTCAATAAACTGAACAAACGCTCAAACTCATACAAGCCCATGACCGGGATTGAACCGGTGACCTCATCCTTACCAAGGATGTGCTCTACCAACTGAGCTACATGGGCATCTTAAACCGTTCAAACCGTTCCAGCCGTTCAAACTGTTTAAACCGCTTGAACGGTTTCTGGAGCGGGAAACGGGATTCGAACCCGCGACCCTCAGCTTGGAAGGCTGACGCTCTACCACTGAGCTACTCCCGCATTCCCAAGTTAAAAATGAAAAATTACAAGTTAAAAGTTTTAGAGCCAACTTCTGTTTCCTTAACTTTCAACTCTTACCTATTCACAGTAAAATTTGCAAAGCAAATTTTACTGGTGGAGAGGGGAGGATTCGAACCTCCGAAGGCAGAGCCAACGGGTTTACAGCCCGTCCCCTTTGGCCACTCGGGTACCTCTCCTCTATCACAAGTAAGAAGTAACCAACCAGGAAGTGAGAGGTAGCCCCTAACGGCCCGCCTCCCTGCCTTCACTTCTTATTTCTTATTTCCTACTTCTTACTTATCTTTATGGAGCCACCGAAGGGAATCGAACCCCCGACCCTCTGATTACAAATCAGATGCTCTGCCAGCTGAGCTACGGTGGCTTTTTTGCTTAACTCATTTAGTGTTATGTTGTCAAAGAAGCACAGGGCAGAAAAAGACATACTTCTCCTGCTCATTTTTATATAACTTGTTAGTATAAGGGATAGAGTATAACATGGTCAATTATTGAAATTCAAGAATAATTTAAGTTATCTCTATTTTTCTCGCTGATTCTAATTTTTCCTTGCTCTTTGTCGCAAAACCTCAAACATAAGCACTGCACCGGCAACTGAAACATTAAGCGAGTTAACCATGCCCCTCATTGGAAGGCTTACAATGAAATCACATCTCTCTGCAACCGTCTTTCTGATCCCTTTGCCCTCAGAGCCTATAACAAACGCAACCGGAATGCTGAGGTCTATATCCCAGGGCATAATTTCAGAGCTTGCCTCTGCGCCGATTATCGTAATATTCATTTCCTTCATCTCTGAAATAGCATGTTTTACGTTATTGACCTGAGATACAGGAACATATTCTACTGCGCCTGCAGATGCCTTTGATACATCGGGCCCCAAGCCTGCAGACCTGTGCTCCTGAATAACGACTCCGTGTACCCCTGCTGCATCAGCAGACCTCAGGATTGCGCCGACATTTCTTGGGTCCTCTATACAGTCAAGGATAAGAAAAAAAGGCACCTCATTTTTCCCGGCCGGGATATTAAGCAGTTCATTAAAATCCGTATACTTTTTTTGAGAGACACTTGCAGCAATCCCCTGATGTCCCTTTGGAAATTTCTCATTGAAAAAACCAATGTCAACGAGCTTAACAGGAATTTTTCTTTTCCCCGCCTCTTTCTCTATCAGAAATAGTTTCTCGTGCCTGCCGGAAGATAAATAGAGCTCTTTGATATCTCTGCCTGACTTGATTGCCTCAAGTACAGGATTCAACCCATATATCCACATAGATTCACCCGTGTTTTTTGATATTGCATGATAACATTTTTGTGAGGCTTTATTGGAGTTCCCCCGATTTTGACTTAAAAGGCTAATAATAATCGTTCCGTTCGACCAGCTTGGAGGATTGATCAAGTATCCATGACACCATAAAACCTGCGGAAACATATCGATGGCTGCGTATGAGAGGACTATCCTCGAACACCGCACCGTGCAGTGTGTCGTAGCGGGCGTAAGCGCCGAACCACATTTTGTCAAAACGGCGTGACAAGGCCACCAGAAACTGCGTGCCGGCATAACCGCCGCTCGCATTGTAGGCAGGGCGGTCCGGACGTGCGTCGCTCTCAGTCACCCCATAGAAATACTGATGATTACGCTGCGTGGCAAATATCGGCCCGGCCAGCACCCCGAGTTGCCATGGCCTGCCTGCAATGCCGTCGACATCAAGATTCAACCGCGGCGAAAAAATCATGCCAGCCTGGCGCGGATGTGACTCGACGGTGAAGGCCGCCCGCACCGGCAGACGCAGGTCGAATTTGAAGCGATGATCGCTACTCTGCCAGATATGCATGTCCAGCGACGGTCCGAATTCTACCATTGGCCTTAGATTGCTCATACCTTCGCGTGCGCTATTGTTCTTGCTGTGGACCGGAGGCGCAGCGTTCAGGCTGAGGTTAAGCCCTGCCCGCTCGCTCTTGAACAAGGTTGAGCGCACGCCGGTGCGATCGACCTTCAGCCATTCCAAACGATATACGATATAGGGGAATGGCAGGAGGTAGGAGTGCCCCTCGTCTGACCCCCGATAGTCAGGCAGCGACATACCAACAAGGCCAACGCCCAACTCCCATTGCGGCAGTTGCTCGGCTGCGGCCTGTTGCGACAAGCCCAGGAGTACCGCGCAGAGAAACAGGCCGGCAGCACGCAGATATGCCTTGCTCATTCTGTCTCCATCTTAAACAACGCCTCGAAACATCATCCTATTATTGCCCTGCTTTCTTCCTCTTGATAATCCTCTCAATATCAGTGATAATTTTATCAGTTGAGGAAAAAATCTCCGGCGATAATGGAAAAAAAGGATTCATCGGAATAGAGTAGCTTTATTTCACTTTCTTAGACATTCTGAGACAACATCCATTATCGCCTCTGCAGCCTTATCTTTTGTCATCATTGGCAAAGGCGTTTCCTTGTTTTTCTCTATTATCGTTATCTTGTTTGTATCCACATCAAAACCCGAACCTGCTTCGGTAACATCGTTAAAGACAATGATATCCGCACCTTTTCTCATGCGTTTGGCCCTGGCCCTGTCAAGCCTCTTGCCTGTCTCGGCTGCAAATCCGACCAACAGAGGCCGTTTCTTTAATTTGCCTATCTCTGCAAGGATATCGGGAGTATTTTTGAATTTTATACTGAGTTTTTCAGACTTGTCTATTTTTATCTTTTCTTTTTTCTCAGGTAAAAAATCTGCGGGAGCTGCAGCCATTATGACAATATCGGCTTTCGAAAGATTTTTAAAAACTGATTCTCTCATTTCTCCGGCAGTCTCTACTTTGACAAATGCCTTCAACCCTCGCGGAGCCTGAAGCGCAGATGGTCCGCTAATCAATATTACTTCTGCTCCCCTTCTGATACATTCTCCGGCAACAGCATACCCCATCTTGCCGGATGAACGGTTGGAAATGAACCTTACGGGATCAAGATATTCGCGTGTCGGCCCTCCGGTCACTATAACTTTTTTTTTTGAAAGGTCCTTTTTGCTTAAAGCGGATTTTACTGCTTCTATTATCTCATTCACCTCAGCCATTCTTCCGACGCCTTCTTCACCGCACGCAAGCGTTCCCTTATCCGGACCAACCTGAAGGATGCCATGAGCTGTCAGACGTTTAAGGTTTTCCCGGACCATAGGGTTCTCATACATCCTCCAGTTCATTGAAGGCGCGATAACTACCTTTCCCCTGAATGAAAGTATGCATGTGCTTAAAAGGTCATCAGCTATTCCATTTGCGAATTTGCCGATTATGTTTGCAGTGGCAGGGGCAATGAGCATGAGATCAGCGTCCCGGGAGAGTTCTATGTGAGACATCGGGTCTTCAAAGAGGCCGGAATAGACTTTGTTGCCGGATGCTATCTGAAGCGACAGCGGGGTTATAAAATTTTTAGAGGCATCGGTCATTATTACAGTAACTGATGCCCCATCATCTTTCAGTCTTCTTATTAAATCAACCGCCTTGTAAGCAGCTACTCCTCCGGTTACGCCAAGGAGTATCTTTTTATTCTTCAGCACCTTCTTCTTGTTTATCGCCAAAAAGCTCTTTCAGCGCCTTCTTATCCATGGTCTCTTTCTCGTGCAGATAGACCTTCAGGTCCTTCTCAAGCTCTGTGAGTTCCTCCGGCGTAGCTTCCTTTTTCTTTTCTTCAAGCATCTTCCTGTAATCAAACTTCTTTGCCTCTTCTTTTGCCTTTCTGGCTTCTTCCCCTACAAGAAATTCAAGCTTGTCCTGGATAGCCTCTTCTATAGCAATAGTAGTTACTTTTTTTGACTTTGTCTGAATCTTCGGTTTCGCACCGTAAGACAACTCCTTTGCCCTCTGAGCAGAGATCATTACAAGCCTGTATCTTCCATCGATCTTCGTCTCATCAATCTCTACCGGAAGTGAAATTATGTCCATTCAGTTGCCCCCTTATCCTTTCGCCTCAACAAGTCCGCCGAGGCGTAAAAAAGTTTTTCTTTATCCACAATGGCTCTATACTCTTTGTGCGCAGCTTTTCCAGGAGTATTATGGCCTTCAATTCCTCAAGCGCATCTTCAAAAATATTGTTTATTATAACATAATCGTATTTTTTATAATCCTTTATCTCGTCAACCGCCCTGATGAGCCTTCTCTCCATGTCGTCTTTTGAGTTGCACATCCTTTTTTGGAGGCGCTCCCTGAGAACCTTCATCGAGGGAGGGAGGATAAAGATATAAACACCATCGCTGCACTTCTTCCTTATCTGCCTTGCGCCCTGTGTATCTATATCTAGTATGACATTTATTCCCTTGTTCCGCATCTCCTCAAGCCTTTTTCTGGAGGTGCCATACAGGTTGCCGTGAACCTTTGCCCACTCCACGAATTCTCCCCTCTTTATCATTCTGCGGAATACGTCTTCTGTGACGAATGTATAGTCCCTGTTATTAACCTCTCCGGTCCTCCTAGGCCTTGTGGTATAGGAAACAGAGTGCCGCAGATTCGGGAGTATTGAACTGAGTTTATGACACAGCGTGGTCTTGCCTGCACCGGAAGGTGCAGAGACAATGAACAGATGCCCCCTATTCTTCCTCACCAAGATTCACCTTTCCCTCAAGGAACCTCTGTGTAATAGTCTCAACCTGCAGAGCACTGAGTATAATATGGTTGCTGTCCGTAACTATTATTGAGCGGGTCCGCCTTCCCTCTGTGGCATCCACAAGTTTGCCCTCTTTTTTTGCTTCTTCACGCAGCCTTTTCATCGGGGCAGAACCAGGCGTTACGATAGCCACAACCTTTGGCGCATAAACTACATTCCCAAAGCCTATATTTACAAGCACCGGCCCCACATCACCTTTTTTCATAATCACCTCTCAAAAAATCAGGTTGAGGTTAAGATTAAGGTTAAGGTTAAGGTTAAGAAAGTCTGAATTTGTACTCACCCTTAATCTAAACCTTAGCCTGTTTCACTGTATATTCTGCACCTGTTCCCTGATCTTTTCAATTTCACTCTTCATCTCTATTGCCATATTTGAAATCCTGTAATCGTCTGCCTTTGATGCAATAGTATTTACTTCCCTGTTAAGTTCCTGCAGCAAAAAATCCAGTCTTTTTCCTATTGTATCATCATCCGCAAGAATCTTTCTAAACTGCTTTAAGTGATTTTCTATCCTTGCCAGTTCTTCTGTTATATCAGTCTTCTCAAGCATAAGGGCTATTTCCTGAAGAACCCTGTCCCTGTCGTATTCCATGCCGGCGAGAAGCTCTTTCAGCCTTTCATGAAATCTTGTACTGTAGTCGGCAATTATCTCCGGACTCAGCGCTATAAGCTCCCTGTTTATTGAATCAAGCCTGTTAGCCCTGCCAAGGATTTCTTCCGCCAAAGCCTTTCCTTCGTCAAGCCTCATCTTTTCAAGCTGAGCCATTGCCTCGCTGAATGCTCCGTATAATGAACTGATGTCATATTCGGGTTCTCCTTCAACAAGGAGCTCCCTGTAATTTAACAGCGTTTCGAACCCTATCGTGCCCGGGATTGACAGCTCGGACTTCAGGGCATTAAGGCTTTTATATATCTCCCTTGCAAGCCCGGTGTTTAGTTTAAACTTTATTTTGGCATCGCTCGTTATTGATATCAAAACATCAAACTTGCCTCTTGAGAATTTCCCCTTGAGCATGTTCCTCAAAGGTATTTCATGTTCATTCAATAATGGAGAAAGCCTTACAGAGATGTCCATAAATCTGTGATTAACAGAACGTATCTCCACCCTGACACCTTCTTTCTCTGTGGCCCCGAATCCTGTCATGCTCTGTACCATGGTAATTTAAAATATAGAATTAGTTGGCATGTTTAGTCAAATTTTTATAGAAATTATTCCGCATATATAACCAATTTTCCCTTCCTTTAGCTATAATACCCTTGGTATAAAAAAATAAGTAAACCCCGGAAGGAGACTGTTATATGGAAACTTTGTGGGCGCCATGGAGGATGGAATATATTCTTGGCAAAAAAGAGCCTGAGTGCATTTTCTGCTCCTATCCCCAAAAAAACAATGACAGGGAATGCCTCATACTCTACAGAAGCAGTCATAATTTCGTGATGATGAACAAATACCCCTATAACAACGGCCATCTTATGGTAGTTCCATACATCCATACATCTACGACTGATACCCTTTCCGATGAAACACTTCTGGACTTTATGAAGGCCACGCAGCACGCCTTGAGATGTCTCAAGGAGGCCTTCAGACCTGATGGTTTTAATACCGGGATAAATTATGGCACAGTTGCAGGCGCCGGGCTGGAAGAGCATGTTCATCTCCATATAGTTCCGAGATGGGCAGGGGATACAAGTTTTATGACGGTTTTCGGAGAGATAAGGGTAGTGCCTGAACTTCTATTGCAGACTTATGACAAGCTGTTTCCTGTATTCAATAAAAAGTAGACTTATATACTTTCCATAAAAAGGAGCAGATATGAAGAAAAAAGAGATAATTTTTATATCTGTAATGACTGTCTTCGGAGTAGCCCTCGGCCTTGGGATAGTAATAGTCCTTGCCTCCATAGCCATACCGAATTATTCCGAGATGCTTCTTACACTTCAGGAAAAAGCCGATTTTGAGATGATGTCTAAATCATTTATTTTTTCACCCGGCTCAAACAAGATGGTAATTACACCAGTAGTGCTCCTGATTTTTGCGATTACCGCTTCTGTTTTATTCGCCTCAATCATGAACCCTAATATACTGAATGCCCTTAAACATAAAAAAACCATGTTTAAGGCTATGGTTGTCTTTCTTGGCTGCCTGGGATATCTGCTATTGCCTCTGCTTCCTTTAAACAAATTCTTTTCTCTTCAATCAACATCTCCTGATATCATCAGCCTTTTATTATCTGTTTTCATAACAGGCATACTATGGTTTTTTGCAGGTGAAACCGGATGGGCAGGCGATTTCTCATCTTGGAAGCTGGGCAATAATGCAAAACCTGCAAAGACTTTTCTTCTGGGAGGCATGACAGGCATCATAGTCTATCTGCTTTCTTTTATTAACGGCTGGGCATTCAATAAATATTTCATCCTCGTATCAGAGGTCCTGGACAAAACAGGAGAGACATCATATCTTGGATTCAAACTTCTGGCATATGAATTAATGTTTATGTCAGGCATCTCTCTGTGCATACTGGCGGGTGTAACCGTGGCTCTTTCTCCGACATACAAAGAAACAAGGCAGAGGATAACCAATATTATCTTTCCTTCCATATTGTACGTAATTCTCATAGCTGTCGTGGCGGGCGTATATCAGAATGCATCAAAAAAATATGACCTCAACAAAAAGGATCTCGCTGAGGCTGTAGGAATTCCGGAAAAGGCATCAATGAGCAGTACTGTAGTTTTATTCGCCTCAGACAAAACAGCTCCTCATGAATTGTTGATGCAGACAAAGGGCAGCAGCTTCGTCGGAACAGACACAATAGAATTATCCTATGAAAATCTCAAAAAGATCGAAGACTATCTCGATAAACACAAAGAAGGTTCCGTGTTCATGTATGCCGGCAGAGATGCGCTTATAAACGGATATCATGCATTATGGGATATCAAAAAAGGCATCGAATGGCAGCTTAAGAGTTCAAATGATATGTTAGTACCACGTATGATACTGCTTACTCGCCTTAAAAATCTTCCTGTCACGCCTGAAAATCTATCTTACCTGAAATCCTTCTCGGATAAAAGCAGATGGCATATAGGCGGCAAATACGGCCTGAAAATGGCAGAGGCATTCATGCATTTCAATATAACAGAAGAAGCAAATGCATTGGTAAAAGAGGCAAAAGAAAAAGGAGCAGATGTTTCAAAAGCAGCCTTTCTTAATGAACCTGTTTTTACTGATGGAAGAATACGCGGGGCACTAAAAATAAACGGCAAACCGGCGCCAAACATAAAGATAGCCCTTCTGGAATATACAGACTCTGTTAAAAAATTTGAAGATGCCGCCCTGACAAAGCGGCTGCTGGATGTACGCGAATCAGATCCATCTGGAAAATTCTCTTTCGAATATTTAGGGAAAGGAGATTTTATGGTTGCGGTCATGACTGACAAAGAAACCATTCCCTATAATATCCTGCCTGACAAATTTAAAGTCGAAAATTCTCCGGGCAAAATAAAACTCGGCTCAGCAAGTAAAAATCGGGATTTGGGGAATATTAATATAACATTCAGGCAATAACAGCGATTACCTGCGCTTTGCCTCATTCCAGAGCTTGTCCATCTCTTTGAGCGTCATATCAGAAAGACTCTTTTTCTTTTCTGCTGCCTTCATCTCGATATAGCGGAATCTTGAAATAAATTTGCTTATAGTCTTTCTCAGGGCATCTTCTGGATTGACTCCGACAAAACGGGAAATATTAACAAGCATGAAAAATATATCTCCAAGCTCATCCTCTATTTCAGACTGCTTCTTTTTCTTGAGCGCACCCTTGAATTCTTTTAATTCCTCTTCCAGTTTCTTAAGCACGTCCGTTGTTTTTTCCCAGTCAAAACCAACACGCGCAGCCCTTTTCTGGAGCTTGTGCGCCCTCAGCAAAGAAGGCATGGCCTTTGGAACGCCTTCAAGGATAGAGTCTCTTTTCTTGCCCTCTCTCTTTTTCTCCTCTTCCCAATATTGACGAAAATGTTCCTTATTCTTAAACTTTGCCTTCCCAAACACATGAGGATGCCTTTTGACCATCTTATCGCTTATCTTTTCTATTACATCAGACATATCGAATTCTTTTCTTTCCTTTGCAAGCTGGCAATGAAATACTATCTGGAAAAGAAGGTCTCCAAGCTCTTCCTTAATCTTTTCAGGATCTTTTTCATCCAGCGCCTCCAGAACCTCGTAGGTCTCTTCAATAAGAAAAGGCTTAAGCGAATCGCTTGTCTGCTCCTTGTCCCACGGGCAGCCGTTCCCGCTTCTGAGCGCAGCCATAATATCAATAAGTTTTTTCAGATCCATGATGTTTATGATAGCAGATTAAGAAAGATGATGGTAATTGAAAACCTGGCACAGTCAAATCGTCTTTGCTAATATGGCCGGCGTGCAAGGAGATAAAAAAATCTTGACCGGAGAGGGGGAGGGAGAATAGAATAGTGGCAACCTGGGGCAAGGACGGGAAAAGGATAACAATTAGGATGTTGTCTCTGATATTCTGAAGGTATGAATAAAGAATTATTTGATAAATTAAAACATATGTCTGAAATCCCCAGGCACGGGAAAGACGATCATAAGCAATGGCTTGCACAAAAAGAATTTTTGCAGTTTCTTATAGATACATCATCAGGAGAAATTCCTCTATATGTTTCATATAAAGGAACTTTTATTTATTCTGTGTTCCTCCCGCAAAGCTGCTTGAAAGGCAAGTATATTGATGATCTAATGAAATGGGACTACAGGCCTGACCGCTCATGGGAATATTGTTATTCTCTTGATAAACACAGGGCATTAAAAAATATTTCTGTTTTATCCCCCTTCGAATTTTCTGCATCAAAACTATTAAAGAAAGCGGAACCTATAACCATTTTAAGAAGTTTTGAAGGCATGATAGGCCCAAAAAGTTATATGGTGGTTAATCAACTGTTGTCTCATCCTAATGATTTGCACTTTGAAAAAGAAAGGAGTGCGTATTGCCGTTTGAATGAGGAGGGAGATGTTGAAGAAGCTATCAAAATACATCATCAACCGGACGAAATTTCAGTAACTATAGTGCAAGCCTTTCTTGATAAACATTTATTTTTAACAAAATCGGTTTTATTACGGTTTTTTGACAGGACCCTTTGCTGTGCTCGGTCAGGATTAAGTGAGAGCAGAAGACAAGAATCTAAGAAGTGTAATGACAGGAGGAATAAAATTTATGCCCGGCAAGCAATAGCCTTGAATGAAGATAATTTGCCAACAGCGGGCAAGCTAAGGGGTTTTCAAATTATCAACAATCACCTGTCACGCAGCGAGAGGTTAAAGATTTTATCTGGTGCTTCAAGACTAAATGGGTAGCTCCTTGGCATATCTCCTTGGGTTCAGACTTGATTATTGATATTCTTTGCTTCCGCCCTTCCTAATCTTGCTCGCTTGCTAACTTGCTCGCTTCCTCACGACGCAGTTATCTGAGATTAAAACAGTTGTGGAGGACGGGTAAACTGGGATGTGGAGTTTGTCTAAAAACTGGCATTTCCATAAAAAGTCGTCATTCTCGCGGAAGCGGGAATCCAGTGTTTTCAATACCTTCTGGATCCCCCGGTCAAGCCGGAGGATGACAAATACTGAGTTTTTAGACAGGCTCAGTGTCCATAGTTAAAAGTGTCCCTAGTTAATTCCTTTGATTGCATGGCATAACAATTTATCCTATTTTTATTGCTGCATATCTAGTCTGCAGAAAAAGGCTTTTTTTAAAAAGTCCCTCTTGAACCTTTGTCATATCATATCGAAAATCGTCCTGAGTCTATGGGCTGCACTCTTTATAGTTTTCTGGGGCCGCTATTTCCCTTGATCAATTATCTCTTTAGATACTGGAAATGAAAGTGGATGATCCAAGTCTGGTACGCCAGAGACAACTGGATAAAGTCTTGCAGCAGGCGTACAAATAACCTGTTTGCCGGGTTCTGCCATTATTTTGAATCCAGCGGCCGCTGTTCCAAAACTTGCTATTGAGGTAATTGTTTCGGGTATTTTCGTATCTGTCTTTTGGCCAACCGATGCAATCATGCCGTTAGACAGTGTCGCAGACAAATCAGCCGAACCGTATCCGGACACGAACTTCATAACCTTCTTGGTTTCAGGAATTACAACAACCGTTGCCGTTGTCACGCACTCTTTTGTGGTTGAAACGAATAGGTACGGCTTTGGTTCGAAGTACGTCATTCCGTCACCGCCAAAGTCTATGTGTGCACATCCTGAGACTAAGAGAAAAACGACCAGACAGACTGCTTTAATTGCTTTACTCATAAAATCCTCCTTTTCTAATAGAATGTTTACTTTCCCCGTTGAATCTTTGTCAGGTTATATCGCAAATCGTCCTGAGCAAAGGGCTGCCACCTATGGTTTTCTTAGAGTGTTAGGCGCTATTGGCAAGTTGCCATACATGCATCAAATATAGTTTTGGCTTTGTCAAGACATTCTCGATGTTTGACTGGTTGGTTTTGGGGAGGATAGTAAATATCACAATCCCTTACCCTGTCCCGATTATTGTTTTGACAGCCTTTTACACAGGTCTCTCCCGATGTGGTCTGTGGTTCAGAGGACTCCTTAGCTTTAATGGGGCCTCCCTCCGGGCATTGAGGGCATCCACTTTTTGGACAACCATACCAACAAGGATCCACCGTTTGAGCTTCCGCCAGAAAACTGCCTGATGTTACTATGATTAAAGCACAAAAAACGACGCAGATGAATGGAAATAAAACGAACTTTTTCATGTTTGACCTCCTTTTTTTTAGTTACTGAACTCCAATCATGCAATATTTTCTAAATAAAAATGCCGCATCCCTATAACTGCTAAAATCACCACCTTTCATTTATGACATAACGAGTCCGTAAAAAAAAGTCATTTTTAAAAAGTCCCTGTTTTCTTATAATTTATAATCAATCTGGGTCGTTTTGTCTCTTGATACATCGGAGCCGGGCCTTATAAGTTTTATGATCCAAATATTTGCATCCCGATGATGACTTTTAAGATTAACATTGAAACAGCTAATCCTACGAACCAGTTCAAATCGCTATCAGAAATATCGGGATCAGTGAGTTCAGCATTGTCAAATACATTTATATCAATTTGATCGTCATCTGCGAGATTATTTAATAATTTCTGTCTGAATATGAGTGCTTTCCTGGCATGCACTAGTTGTCGTTTCAATAATAAATATGATAGAAGCATCAAACAAATTAAAAAGGAATCAACCAATATTGAATATTCTTTTGCTTTTTCTAAAATTTTGTTGTCGAGTTTTCCAAACAAAAAAGCGGTTATTGCAAATGAAGCTACTACTATTGATGACGTAATATTATGTATCTTGTCTCTTATTATTCGGATTTCATTCCTATCCTCTTGGATAAACGTTTTTAATATATCAGCCTTGATTCCTATTGGTCCTTTCATTCTTCACCTCATAACGAGTCTATAGAAAAAGTCATTTCAAAAAATCCCTGCTTTTTAAAAATTCATAATCCTTTGCTTTTTGATTTTATTTCCACGTTGACCCTTTGTCAGATTATATCGAAAATCGTCCTCAGTCAAGGGTACTGCCTCCTCTAAGTTGCTTAGCTTTGATCATTCTTCTTTGTCTGCCGAAGCATAGAATATATTTGTCCCACAATACCTGTAAGTGCAGCAAACAGCGGAACACCAAGCAGAAAAATGTCTAACCAACTAACAAAGCCTGTCACATATTTTCGCTTTAAGGTCGTAATATTATCGCGAAGCTTCATTAGAGCAAGAAACTTTTGATTGCCACCTGTTTTTGAGAATGTTTCGATTGTATCGAATTTCACCATCTCGCACCATTCATTAACCGCTTTATCAAAAGCCAAGATATCCTTATAAACATCTCCTGGCATACCTCTCAATTCTGATAATAGCTGATCCTTATCTTTACCCAACAAATATTTTTCATCATTAAATATTCTAAGAGTACGTTGAGTAAGATCTCCTACTAAATCATTTGATAAGTGTCTCGCTCTAGACACTTCAGAAATATTGATATATTCTTGTCTGGCTTCGTCTATTTTCTCTATGTGCAAATATTCACGTGAAAGGTGATCGGAAATTATACCTCTTTTGTTCTTAGTTATAGATGTTCTTATTCCGAGTACTACAATTGAAATGAGAATAATAGTAAATATGATTAAGCGAATTGGCCTTGTGTTCATCTTGTACCCCCTTTAGCTAAAAGTCTAGAGAAAGACATTTTTAAAAGTCTCTGCTTTCTTAAAATTATAATCCGTTTTTACTTCTCAGAACAGCCCTTTTAGTCACCCAGCAAAATACTTTCCTCCCCATAAATTCTTGTCAGATTTATTTGATATTTATCCTAAGTCAAAGGCTATTTCCCTTTGTACTTTTTAGTGTGCGCAACATCAGTTCTATCCAACTCGTGATTCTCTGAAGTCATTCTTGATCATCGCATTGAATGTCTTCCCTAATGAGCCAGCTGCGCGAACGTCGTTATACGTAGACTCTGGCACGTCGTAATACTGCCAAACCTGTCCACTTGACCGAAACTCCACCTCCACAGTACCCGAGGATTGGTCATACCCGATACTTGCGATCATTGATGAATCGACAGAATCCCTATCCATAACTACCTCCCTAGTTTTTGCTCTCGTTGTGAAGTCACTACTCGCTTGTAATCATCTGCGCCTTGTTTAAAAGTTTTACGCCAACACTCTACCAATTTTGGATCCTCGCTTGTTGGTCGTGGTGTCATCAGTGGTATTCGAACTCGTGTAGGTATCTTGACTGCTTCTCCGATCACTAGCGCCTCACCTGTTCTCAAAGAGGGAAGCAAATCAATCAGGCTAATCAGGTTGTCTGGGGCAGATGCTTTGACAATCGATTGATCGCTTGAATTAGTTAACCTTAAGGCAATAAACGTTCCCACTTGAGCCAAAATCGTCTCGGTTATCTCAGATGGTCTTTGGGAAATGATCATAGCACCAACACCGAACTTTCGCCCCTCCTTAAAAATCCTCTCAACAGCGTCTTTCGCATAGTTGTTACTTCCCGACTTATTGAGATAGGAATGGGCCTCTTCATATGCAATAAAGAGCGGTCTCTGCCTTCCTGTATAAGGCTCATGTCTGCCCCAAAACATACTGTCAAATACAAATCGTGTAATGAGACCAACGGTTATATCCAGTACGTTAAATGGAACTCCAGCAAGGTCGAGAATCGTAAGTCTTTCCTCGCCGCCAATCCAATCATTCAACAGGTCGTGCAAGTCCTTCGACGAATTGGCATCTGCGTAGTCACCGGGATAAAAGAGGAAATCATAGGCGGAATCTCTGAGTCGGCTTATGAGTTTCTTCTCATAGACGTAAAATTCTTGGTAAAGTTTCGACTTATAGGGGGCAGATACACTAACGGCATAGGGTTTGAAGCGCGGTGGGTCAAGTTTGCTGTAGTCTCCATTACTCACCACACATGCATTTCCCTCGGTTTGATTTTCTTTAGTTGCCTCAGTAAACGTTGCATTCAACCACCAATAAATGTGATGCCATAACTCTCGAACATTGAAGGGGATCGGCGAGTCAGCGGAAACGCGATCAGGATCAACCACTCCAGATTTTAACGCGCCTACATTTGCCCTCTTTCTTTCGACCACCAATTCTCGGAGTTTTCTGTATTCGGGCTGTTGGTCATTTTTAGGTACAGCGCCAACAAGGAAAAAAGCAAGCTCATCAAATGACATGAGCCAGAAGGGGATATGCAACGGACGGACTGCGTCGTTGATCCTGAATACTCGAGCGTTCGGGAATGCGGAGGCGTACTCGCCGTGGGGGTCAACCAGAATTACTCGTGATCCCGGATAATCATTAAGGATAGCCGTCAAGACACTTACAGTAGTATTTGACTTTCCACTGCCCGTTGACCCCAAAATAGCACTGTGACGCAGTACAAGCTTGTGAATGTCGGCGTTGACGCTGAGGTTCTCGGATGAAGAGTGTTTCCCAATTTCAATTGAATCATTGTCTTTCTTCCCGTATATGTCGAAGAGATCTTTTTCAATCACCAGATGCACTTCATCGTTTATGGTCGGATAAGTGCCTACCCCCTTCTGGAAATCGTCATCACCGACTTTCTCGCCGACAAGTTGAATTGACAGAAAGCGTGATCCATGAACGTATGCGCGATTATCATCCTTTATTGTGGTCGGGGTATTGCTAACCGCAGACACGATACCGTAGATGCTTATATTGCCGACGGGAATCTTTACGAAGGTGCCGATTTGACCAATTTTATACAGTCGTCCATTAATTATTGGAGCGGCAGAGGGGATCTCGTCCGACACTTCGACCTCAACTGTGCTCGAGTCAACTCGGATGATTTTTCCTAAGTAAGTAATGTCGCTAATCATGGTTTAACTTTTTCCGCGCTGTCCCGTTTCCCTGAACTTGCGACAAGAAATTTGACCAGCGCGTTGAAGTCGCCAAGCGTTAAGTGTGATTCTTCCTCGTTCCAGTATGTTGCGGTGTTTTCATTTGGCATGATGGCCTCTTTGTTGAGGTGCCATTCGCCCAACTCTCCGTTGATTATGGCTTTTGTCGGTCCGAATACATGCAGATTCAGATATGCTGAGCACGACTTATGCAGATTCTCTACGTCATCATCTTTGTAGAAGAAAACAATAACAAACAACCTATTGTTCTGCCGCATGCAATTAAAGACGATTTCGTTAATATGTTGGTCTGAAAACGAATATCCGGTGAACACAAAAAGAAGTTCTCCGCCGAGAAGATAGTCGCGCATTCTGTCGAAGTATGCAATAAAGGGTTGTTTTCGAGAAGAGTCGTACTTGTCTTTTGACGGATAAATTACAAGTTCATTCTTGATATCCAGAACACTCCCAATGTTTCCAATTCTAATGATGCGATGAGACTTCGTTGTCTCGGAGTATCTCCAAAACCAACTCAATGAGCCATGAATTTTCCAAAGGCGTATCCAGTTCTTTGTTAAATCCCCGTGTTGTGCCTGATGATCCACGCTCTCCTGCCAGAAAAAGGGCTCAAAAGAGCCAACAAAGCCGTCGAAATAGGGGATCTCGCTGGCTTCGAGTGCCTTCTCAACGACAAGATCATAGTTTGTCGTGAAGACCTCTTTTGTGAAGTCGCGATTTAGCAGATTGTACCAGGCAAAGAACCGGTTAGTTGAAGTGAGGGAAGCACTCAATTCCTTTTCGGTGATGATTTGATATATAGCCTTGCATATTTCACCATCAACCGTCGCAGCAGCCTTTCCGCAGACACCTTGGTAAGTTTTAGTTTCACTCTCTTTCGTCAATTCACGAATACGTCTTAACTGATTCAGAATGTCCTCGATATTGACATCGCGCCCTCGGATCAGCGTCTTTAGGTCGTCTTTTATGATTCCGAATGTCTTTGCGTTGCCGTCTTTTAGTGTTGCCTCAACCTCGCAGGTGAGTTGCATGATATCAGGAATTCCGAGAGCACAGGACGTGCCAGCTCCAAAAAAGAAGCCGATATTTTTAGAATAAGACAAATGGTTCTTTAGTTCCCGTATCTCTCGGAGTAAGTCAATCTTGTTCATTGGGTCTCCTTAGTTACATCCATCTTTGTTATATCTGTTCACTTATCACTGGCAGAACCGACACCAACAATATAGGAAATTAATGAGGGACACCTCTCATATTTTTTATAATTCTTGACATCATAAATCTCCCTCTCCCAAAACCTGCCAGCATTATAAGCAAAAAAAGCGCAATAGTGCAATAGAACAATAGTGCGAATGTCGCTCGCCTCGGCGAGTCTACGCTACGCTGCGAGAAGCAAGCAAGCGGAGAAGCCTTAACTACAAGGAGTCGAGGGTTCGAGGGGTCAAGTGAAAACAACAGAGCAGGAGTGCAAAAGTCAAAAGCTCAAAAGTCTGCAAACTGTCTACTCACCACACCAGTGAAAGCAATGCCTTTACATCCGACTGAATGCGGTTATATTTACATTTGATGACCATACAGACGTCCGACCGGTAGCAAACGCCGTTTTTCAGCACCACATGAATATTGATGCCCGTGTCCCCGCTGTGAGGACATGGCAAATGAAGCTTTCTCGTAGATTCTGAATAACGTTTTTCAACAACAGCATTCTTCATCTGAAAATACCTTCCACCCTCCCCCTCGCCCCCTCCCCTTGAGGGAGGGGGATGGGGGAGGGGTAAGTTTCATTCTCCTTTGTATCCCGAAAGCTTTCGGGGCATGTGTGTTTCATTACTAATAATCCTGAAAAATAATCTAAACACTGTCAGGGACTGTGAAGAAGATTATGTTTTTTTATCTCGTTGTATGAAAATACAGGGCCGTCTGTACAGATGTATTTTCCGTCAGCATAGCAGTGGCCGCATTTGCCGACACCGCATTTCATATGCGCCTCCATAGTCGTGATGATATTGTCAGAAGACATGCCCATCAATGAAAGGTCCCTCATAACGGACTTTATCATAACATGAGGCCCGCATATATATGAATGCCCTGTCTTGAAGGAAATCTTTTGCCTGGTGAGATGCTCTGTCACAATCCCCGTGCAATATTCGCATTCCTCATTCTTCACATCAACTGTGACAATAACGTCCATCCCCTCGGCTTTCCATTTAATTATTTCAGGGACAAACAGCACCTCGGCAGGGTTTCTCGAACCGTAGACTAAAGCTGTCTTCCCGAATTTTTTCTTCCGGCTCATAACAAAATTAATCAATGACCTTAAAGGAGCAATCCCTATCCCGCCTGCGACAAAAAGTATGTCCTTACCGTATGCCTCTTCACAAGGGAACCCGTTTCCCAGCGGCCCGCGAATGCCGATATAATCGCCGGCTTTTAACTCGTGTATTGCAGAGGTTACAAGCCCGACCTTTCTTATGCAGAGTTCTATATCGTCATGGAGTTCGGATGTTGATGTAATCGAGATAGGAACTTCACCGGCGCCCCATACAGAAGTCATAACAAATTGCCCTGCACTGTAAAAAAATCCTTTTGGCTTTTCAAGCCTGTAAAGTTTTGTGTCAGATGTAAGGTCAATAACATCAAGCACCCTTACCTTCATCGGCAGATAAATTTCTTTGTGATTTTTTGAGTTTTTAGTTTTTTCCATAATTATCATTAATAAGTTCTGTCATTCCGGCTCGTCCGGAATCATTCCGAAGAAAGATGCTGGATTCAGCCTTCGCAGCCGCTTCGGCGAAGCAGGCCAAGCCAGCATGACAATGAAAGAAGGATTGTCCGCCTCGGCGAAAGCGAAAATATTATGTCCTGCCGCTATATACATTATCTAATCCAATTTATTCGCAATTGTTGCCATATCAATCCTGCCGGGACAGGTTATTGTGCACCTGCCGCATCCCACGCATCCGAATTTGCCAAACTGCTCGGGATAATAAATCAGCTTGTGAAAAAACCATCTCTTAGTCCGCATAATCTTTTTCTCAGCAGGCAGGACATTTCCCGCCATCTTTGTGAATCCCTTGAACATGCAGGTATCCCATAAACGCATTCTCACGCCCTTGTCCGATGTCTCCTTCCAGTCAATCACATTGAAACAGGTACATAAAGGACACTCATAAACACAGCCTCCGCATTCAAAACACCTCAAGGCAACTGATTCCCAGAAAGAATCTTCGACCTTTCCTGAAAGTATCTTCTGCCTGACATTTTCGAGCGTTATCCTCTTTTCGAATTTCGACTGGGAACTCAGGTTTGCCTCATACTGGTCGTCATAGTCTGCCTTCCCGGGTCTCTGGAAGAGATGCCTGAAATTTTTTATCAATGACTGCCCTTCCTTTGAACCAATCTGCACAAGATACCTGTCTCCAAGGTCAGTCAGCTGTATGTCAAAACCGGATTTGAGATACGGCCCGGCGCCAAGCCCTATGCAGAAACACGTCGGGTCAGGATTATTGCATGCAATGGATATAAAAATTGTATTTTTTCTTCTGCTTATGTAGAAACCGTCTTCAAACAACCCTCCGTAGAATCTGTCCAGCAAAGCTACGGCTGACATATCGCAGGACCTTACCCCGAAAATGACTCTCTTCCTGCCATTGTTTAATATAGCTGCTCCCTTATCAGAGAATTTAAACATCTCCTCTTTTTGCGGAAAGATAAATTCTTTTGGAGAAGGAATGTTTGCGGGACAATCAAGGGCGATATCATGTATGCCTGTAACAGAACTCAGGATTATATCACCGTCTACAGACCTCAGGGGAGCTATCAGGTCAGATTCCTTCCGGAGCTGTCTCAGCCAGTATGAAAGATGCGCCTTGTTTAATACAAAATCACCCTTCATGCTCGGCCTCCGGCTCTTCGTAAAGATCTAACAGGATTTTAATATCGTTCTTTTTATCGTAAGGGACAGTCTGTCTTGAGCCGGGGTTTGGCATTAACGGAACAACCCTTACAGCGCATACCTTGAATTCCGGAATCTTTGCTACAGGGTCCACCGCAGTATTGGTTATTAAGTTAACGGCTGCCTCGCGGAAATGGAACGGAATAAAAACAATGCCTTCGGGTGTTTTATCCGTAACCAATGCATTGACAACTATCTCCCCGCGGCGTGATAAAACCCTCACCTTGCTATGGTTTTTAATTTCAAGTTTCCCTGCGTCTTTACGATTTATCTCAATAAAGCACTCGGGTTCCTCTCTCTTAAGGGTGGAAGTCCTTCCGCACATCGTGGCAGTATGATAACGAAAATAAATCCTGCCTGTTGTAAGAATAAACGGGTATTCATCGTCCACAGGCTCCGCAGGCGGAACAAAATCTATAGGGTTAAAGGTTCCAAGCCCTTTGGTAAATTTTTTCCTGTGCAGAAACGGCGTACCGTTGTGGTTTATATCGGGACACGGCCACTGAAGCCCGAAATCATCCAGCCTGTGGTGGAGTATCCCTCCATAAGCAGGCGTCAGGAGGGCTGCTTCCTCCATTATTTCATGAGTAGCCCTGTAACCCATATCATATCCCATCTTTCCGGAAATCCCGGTTATAATCTTCCAGTCCGGCATTGCGCCGTACATTGGACGAATAGCCTTTCTGAGTTTCTGCACCCTTCTTTCTGTATTTGTAAAAGTCCCATCTTTTTCCGCAAAGCTGACAGCAGGAAGCACAACATCTGCAAATTCAGCAGTATCAGACATGAATATGTCCTGCACAACAAGGAAATCAAGTTTTTTAAGGGCCTCTTTTACATGAACTGCTCCGGGGTCAGAAATTACAGGATTTTCTCCCATTATATACATTGCCCTGATTTTTCCTTTTAAGGCTGAGTCAAACATCTCAGTAAGTGTCAGCCCCGGACCAACAGGAAGTTTTCTTCCCCATGCGTTTTCAAACTTTCTTCTTGCCTTGGCGTCAGACACTCTCTGATATCCTGAATATACCTCAGGCAATGCGCCCATATCACATGCGCCCTGCACATTATTCTGCCCGCGCAAAGGATTCAGTCCGGTCATGGGCTGGCCTATGTGGGCCGTAAGCATTACCAGGTTGGCGCATGAACGCACATTATCAACACCCGTGACATGCTGCGTGATACCCATGGAATAAAAGAGCATTGACCTTTTTTCTGTTGCATAAATCCTTGCAACTCTTTTTATCTCATTGGCAGGAACACCCGTTATCTTTTCAGCGACTTCAGGCGAATATCCCATCACTATTTTTTCAAACTCATCAAACTTTTCAGTCCTTCTCTTTACAAAACCAATATCCACCAGGCCTTCATTGATGACTACATTCATAATGCCGTTGAGCAATGCCACATCAGTGCCGCTTTTTTGTCTCAGGTGTATCCTGGCAAATTTTGCAATCTGTGTCTGCCGCGGGTCAGCAACAATAAGTGTCGCTCCCTTATCAACTGCATCGAGCATGTGCATGCCTATCATGGGATGCTGCTCCGTGGTATTTGAACCTATAACAAACAGCACCCTTGCATTATCTATCTCTTCTATTGAATTTGTCATGGCCCCGGAACCAAATGCTGAGGCCAGACCGGCCACGGTGGTGCTGTGTCAGAGACGTGCGCAGTGGTCTATGTTGTTTGTGCCGATAACAGCCCTTGCGAACTTCATCAGCGCAAAATTTTCTTCATTGGTGCATTTGGCTGAACTCAGTAATGCTATTGAATCAGGGCCGTATTTTTCTTTAATTTCCGAAAATCTTCCTGCCACAAGGCTTATGGCCTCATCCCATGATGTTTTCCTGAAGGCGCCATTCTCTTTTACCATCGGGTATCTAAGCCTTTCGGGATGCTGTACAAATTCAAAACAATTCCAGCCTTTAACACAAAGAGAACCTTTGTTAACAGGGTGATGCTTCATAGGGGAGACTCCGACTATGCTGTTTTCTTCAACATGCAGATAAAGACCACAGCCGCAGCCGCAGTAGGGGCAAATCGTGGCAACCTTTTCCATTGATTTACTTTAACATAAAATAACCTGAATCAATGCATCTCTGCCCGCGCCTCACCCTTACTTTTTTTCATCAGAAAAACAAGCGGAAGGGTAAGAATCAGGAATATGCTCAGCAGATAAAAGACATCATTAAATGAGAGCATTGACGCCTGCCTCAGAAACTGTCCGTAGATAGCGCTCAGCCCTCCCTGCTGCGAAGCAGCCGCAGTCATACCCTTGGACTGCAACAGATGGGAAGCATTCGCTGTTGCCGTCTGATAACTTGAATCAAATGGCGTCAGGTGTTCCACAAGGCGGACCTGATGAAATTGAGCGCGCCTTGCAATCATTGTGGTAACAAACGCAACACCAAAACTTCCGCCCAGGTTCCGAAGAAGATTATAAATCCCTGAGGCATTAGCCATATCCTCTTTCCTCACGCTCGACATAGTCATCGTTGTCAAAGGGATAAAAAGAAATCCCATGCCGACTCCAAGCACAATCCTCGGCCAGATAATAGTATTAAAATCAGCAAGCAGGTTGAACTGAGACATAAGATGAGTTGAATACGCAGAAACAATTAATCCGAATGCAAGCAGGGCTTTTGGATTAACTTTTGTTATAAGCTTTCCTGCCAGAGGCATTGCAATGAGTGTCGCGATACCTCCCGGCCCAAGCACCATGCCAGCCAATGTTGCGTTATAGCCCATCAAAGTCTGGAGATATATCGGCAGCAGAACAATGCTTCCAAAGAGATTAAAGAAAGCAAAAAACATTACAAGGTTACCTGTCGTAAATGACAGGTTTTTGAAGGTCTTGAGATTAACTATCGGATGTTCTGCAAAAAACTCGATAATAATAAAAAGCACAAGAGATGATACAGAGATTAGGGCCATCCAGGTTATAAAACCGGATGAAAACCAGTCTTCTGTCTGTCCCTTATCCAGCACTATCTGAAGGCATCCAAGCCCTATTGCAAGAAAAGCAAGCCCCCAGTAGTCTATTTTCATCTTCATCTTTTTCATATAAGGCGGGTCAACTATAAAAAATAATACCATCAAAATAGAAACAAAACCTATCGGAATGTTTATGAAAAATATCCAGTGCCAGGACCAGTTGTCGGTAATCCAGCCTCCGAGCAGCGGGCCTACTATGGGGCCGAACATTATGCCGACGCCGAATATTGCCATTGCCATGCCGTGCTGTTTCGGGGGAAATGTCTCAAGAAGGACAGACTGGGATATGGGTTGCAGCGCTCCTCCGCCCATGCCCTGAAGTATTCTGAAAAAAACAAGACTCTGGAGATTCCATGAGAGGCCGCAGAGCAGGGAACTCACCGTAAACAATGAAATGGAAAATATGAGATACCTTTTTCTTCCAAACAGCCTGCTCAGCCATCCTGTCATCGGGATAATGATTGCATTGGAAACAAGATAAGAAGTTATTGTCCAGGTAGATTCATCAATGCCGGCAGAAAGGCTCCCCCTGATGTGGTCAAGCGATACATTGACAACAGACGTGTCAATGATCTCGATAAGAGTTGGGAGCATTACTGTTAAGGCAATTATCCATTTATTCATTTTTTACATGATATAAAGGATACATGATGCATGATGCAAGATTTAAAAAAATGGCTTTTATCATGCATCGTGAATCTTGAATCATGTATCATGAGTTTATTTCTCAACCATTATCGTCGGCGCAACAGACATGCCAATTCTCAATACATGTTCAGGGTCTGTTCCCTTATCAAAGACAATCTTTACCGGAATCCTTTGCACCACCTTAACAAAGTTTCCGGTTGCATTCTCCGACGGAAATAATGAGAATACGGCGCCTGTGCCAGCCATTATGCTTTCGATCTTCCCTCTAAAAACCTTGCCTGGATATGTATCAACCTTTATCTCAACCTTCTGTCCGGGACTTACTCTTTCGAGTTGTGTCTCCTTGTAATTTGCCGTGACCCATATATCATCCAATGGAACAACAGCCATTAACGGCTGACCTGCCTGAACCTGGTTGCCTGATTCAACTGATTTTCTTGTGACATATCCGTCGGCCGATGCATAAACTTTTGTATAACTGAGATTCAGTTCTGCCGCGCCTAAGGAAGCCTCTTTCTGTTTAATCAGGGATTTCTGGGGATTCAGCGCGGCGGCTGACTGTTTCATAACTGCCTTCTGAGTTCCAAGTCCAGCCTCCGCCTGTTTCAGCGCTTCTTTCACTGCCTTCAGTTGTGCAACCGAAATATCATATGCAGTTTTTGTCTTTTCATAACTTTCTTTTGAAAGGATCTCTTCCTTGAAAAGCTTTTCAGCCCTTCTTAAATCTGTCTCCGCCTGTTTCATATTTGCTTCCTGAAGCTCAAGATTTGCCTTTGCCGCACCAAAAGCTGCCTTAAATTCTTCAAGCTGTTTCCCCGCTGTATCAAGCTTGTAATTCAGTTCTGAAAGTTTTGTCTTTTCTACATCAAGGCCGGAAGATGCCTCTTTCACTCTTACGTCAAAATCCATCTGGTCTATATCGACAAGCACATCGCCTTTTCTTACGAACTGATTATCGTTTACATAAACATTCTTTATTGTCCCGTATACTTTTGAAGCAATAGTATGGATGCGGCCGTCCACAAACGCATCATCAGTTGCAATGTGGGTTTTCTTATACTGTATGTAAAAAAAACCGGTGATTATGCCTGCCAATGTAATACCCGCAAAAATAAAAGCAGCTATCATCTTTCTTTTGTGATTTGAAGTAGCCGTTGTTTTTATTTCTTCCATTTTATTCTCCATAATTGTTTTTCACCACCCATTCACCTATTGACCCATTCACCTATCTTATTCATACCTCAATGCATCTATCGGATTAAGCAATGATGCCTTGTATGCAGGATAAAATCCGAAGAATATCCCTACCAGGCCGGAAAAACTAAAGGACATCAATATCGAGAGCGGCGACACTATCGTGGGCCAGCCTGCAAGCATCGAAAGTATCTCCGAGCCTGTCACGCCTATGATAATTCCTACAAGGCCTCCGATTAAAGATAATGTAAGCGCCTCGATTATGAATTGCAGCCTGATGTCCCATGTCTTTGCGCCTATTGCCATCCTTATACCTATCTCCCTGGTCCTTTCAGTAACAGAGACCAGCATTATGTTCATAATCCCGATTCCTCCGACAAGCAGCGAGACCGATGCAATTGCTCCGAGCAGCAAGGTCATGACCTTTGTGGATTCTTCCCTGGCCTGCATCATCTGGGTAAGATTCCTGACCGTGAAATCGCTTTCCTGTTTTGGACCAATTCGATGTCTCTGCCTGAGTAACTCGTTTATCTGTTTCTCCGCAGGAGCCAGATATTCAGCGCCTTTTGCCTTTACCATCATTGATCTAATCATGCCCGGAAAAGCTGTACCGAATACTTTCTTTTGCGCAGTTGTTACAGGGATATAAATCGTATCGTCCTGGTCCTGGCCTGTTGCTGACTGGCCTTTTTTCCCGAGAACGCCAAGTACAGTGAAAGGAACATTTTTAATCCTGATAATTTTGCCGACAGGGTCTGTATCGCCAAAAAGATTATCCACAACAACCTGTCCCAGCAGACACACCTTTGTTGCGCTCTTTACATCCTGCTCTGTAAAAGGCTTGCCCGATGACAGGGTCCAGTCCCTCACAATCAGCATGCCCGGTGTTGTTCCAACAACTCCGGTAGACCAGTTCTGGTGGCTGTAAACAACCTGTGCAACTCCGGTCAGATTAGGGCCGACCTCCTCTACTGCGGGGCATTCCCTTTTTATCGCCTCTGCATCAGCAAGTGTAAGTGTGGACTGCGTGCCTGCGCCCATTCTTACTCCTCCCGATGTTGTAGCTCCCGGGACTACTATAAGCAGATTGCTTCCCATGCTCGACATCTGCTCCTCTATCTGCCTGCTTGCCCCTGTGCCCACTGCAAGCATAGCGATAACAGCGCTGACGCCGATAATAATGCCGAGCATCGTCAATGCCGAGCGCATCTTGTTCACTCTTAAGGCCCTCAGTGATATTTTTATTGTTGATGGGATGTTTATCATGATTTCCTTTCAAGTGTCATTGCGAGGAGGTCTTAAGACCGACGAAGCAATCTCACAACCCTTAGATTGCTTCGCTTCGCTCGCAATGACAAGACTTAAGCTATTCATACATTTTTCCCCATCTCATCACTGATAATACATCCGTCGAGGAACCTTATTATCCTCTTGCTGTATGCTGCTATGTCATGCTCATGGGTCACGATTATTATCGTAATATGAGACTCTGTGTTCAGCTTTACAAAAAGCTCCATTATCTCAGCGCTTGTCTTGGTATCGAGGTTTCCGGTAGGCTCGTCCGCAAGGATTATAGGAGCATTATTCACCAATGCCCTTGCAATAGCGACCCTCTGCTGCTGGCCTCCTGAAAGCTGGTTGGGATGATGCCCTCCTCTTCCTTCAAGTCCAACATTTTTTAACGCCCCGGCAGCCTTTTCACTTCTTTCTTTGACCGGGATACCGTCATAGAGCATAGGGAGTTCTACATTTTCAAGCGCTGAGGTCCGCGACAAAAGATTAAATCCCTGAAAGACAAAACCAATTTTTTTATTCCTTATGCCTGCGAGTTCATCCCTGTTAAGTTTGCCGATGTCTATACCTTCCAGCATATACTGCCCGGTTGTCGGCTTATCGAGACATCCGAGGATATTCATGAAAGTTGATTTTCCAGAACCCGACGGTCCCATTATGGCAACAAACTCTCCCCGTTCTATCTTGGTGGATACAGTGCAGAGGGCCTTCAAATCAATATCACCCAGCCTGTAAACCTTGCTTATGCCGTTTACCTCAATAAGGGACATATTTTTAGAAAAACCTCGGGCTGCGGTTGTTCGAGGTCTGCCCCTTTGACTTAATAAGAGATTCGACTATAACTTCCTGCCCTTCTCGTAGAGTCGAGTCTCCGACCTTTATATCGCCTGAAACAAGCTCGGTAAAGTTTCCGTCGCTTATCCCTGCAACAACCTTTATGCGTTTTGGTTTATTATTTTCCAATATCCAGACGCCGGCTCCTTTTTTCTCAGCTCCTCCCATGCCTTTAGCAGGAGCACCTGTGCCTTTTTCCGAAGGTTTGAACCTAAGGGCTGCATTAGGTATCTTGAGAATCTCTTTTTTAATTGATACGATTACGGATACATTTGCAGTCATTCCGGGCTTGAGCTTAAGCTCAGGATTATCCATTTTAATTACCACGTCATAAGTAACGACATTCTGTATGGTTATCGGAGCATTTCTGACCTGCCACACCCTGCCCTTGAAGGTAATATCAGGATAGGCGTCAACAGTAAATTCAACATCCTGCCCGACTTTCATACTGCCTATATCAGCCTCGCCCACATTCGTATTTATCTGCATCTTTGTAAGGTCCTGGGCTATTGTAAAGAGCGTAGGTGTCTGGAAACTCGCTGCTACTGTCTGCCCGACATCCACGTTCCTGGATATTACAACTCCGTCAACCGGCGACAGTATTCTTGTATATCCAAGATTGGCCTGTGAATTTTTCAATGCGGCCCCTGTCTGGGCAATCTGCGCCTTTGAAGCGCTCACCTGTGCCTTTGCAGTCTCATTATTTGTCTCTGCAGTATCAACGTCGCTCCTTGCGATAAGGTCCTTTGAAAAAAGCTGTTTATTCCTTTCAAATGTCCTTTTCGCATCTACCAGGGAAGCCTCTGCTTTTTCGAGATTGGCTTTGGCCGAAAAAAGATTGGCCCTTGCCTGTTCCACCTGGGTCTCGAATATTGAAGGGTCTATCAGCGCTATCAACTGCCCTTTTTTTACAGGCGAATTGAAATCAACGTAGATGTTTTTTATTGTTCCTGAAACCTGCGTGCCCACCAATACCGTTGTCACTGCATTCACAGCGCCTGTTGCCGTAACATTTGTCTCTATAACTCCCTTCGTTATTTTTTCAGTCCTGTACTTCAGCCCGTTATCTTTATTCCTGAGAAAAAAGAATACTGCAACCCCGAGTATAATTACGATAACAATGACTGCAATTATTTTTTTCATTTTGTCCCCATTGCTTTCTCAAGGTTCGCAAGAGCAACCTTGTAGTCATAAAGTGCCTGTATATGCGATAACTTTGCATTAATTAATCCCACCTGCGCATCGGTAACTTCGATTGGATGCCCTACTCCTGCAGCATATCTGCCATTGGCAAGTTCGAGGTTTTCCTCGGCCTGTTTTACTGCAAGCTCTGCCACCGGAATCCTTTCCTCTGCCTCTTCGAGATTTAAATAAATCTGCTGGACTTCAAGGAAAATATTCTGTTTCAACAGCTCTTCATTTGCCTTAAGGACATCAAGGTTTGCCTTTGCCTCCTCTACCTGATATTTCGTAAGAAAACCGCTGAATATGGGAAATGATAACGTCACTCCTGCGTTCCAGCCCTCGCCGAGTGGAAATTTCTCTCCTGACCTGTTATAGGCTGCATTACCTGTCAAGGCAGGATAATATCCTGTTTCTGCAAGTTTGACAGATTTCTCCGCTGCCTGCCTTTTAAAAACCAGAGATGTCAGGTCCTGCCTGTTTTTATAAGCCCTTTCGATTGCTTCAGTAAAAACAATCCCGGATTTCAGGAATGAAAGATTATCTTCGATTGTATATTCAGGCGCATCAGGCACCCCTATTGCATTATTAAGTGTTACGACTGCCAGCCTGAGGCTATTCTCCGCCTTGATAAGGTTCAGCCTGGAATTGCTCAAATCGACCCCGGCCTTGGTCACATCAAACTTAGGTTTTGTGCCTACCTCATAAAATCCTTTTGCCTGTTCAAGATGGCTCTGAAACTGTTTAACTGTCTCGTCTGCGACATCCCTGTTTTTCTTGGCCGCCAATACCCCATAGTATGACTGCTTTACATTAAGGATTATCTGCGCCGTTACGTTTGCTAAATCCGATTTTGATGAATCCAGATTCAGGTTCTGGATGTCCACCTGTGTTGAAGTCTTGCCAAAATCATATATATTCTGTTTAAGAGTTGCGCTGCCGGTATATTGGTCAGAGGAATTGTGGTCTGTCCTCGATACAGGGGATGTCCTGCTGTAGCCGGATGTCAAATCTACCTGCGGATAATAATTTGCTTTTGCCTGTCCAACCCTGCTTTGATTTACATTTACCGTACTTTTTGCTGCGACAATGTTCGGTTGTTTTTTTAAGGCAATTTCTATACACGTATCCATATTAAGCAATTCGCCCTTTTTTATAACCTCTTCTGCCTTTGCACCTGAGGATACAATCAATATAAATGCAATAACCGGTATAAACTTTTTCAACTGTAAATACCCATCTTTGTCATTCTGGCTTGTCCAGAATCTTTCTTTAAGAGGGATTCCGAACAAGTCGGAATGACAGAAAAAGAAGCGGGAATGACATTTTCATTCACTTTTGTGCCAACTTGTCGGCATGTGTGTTTCATATTAATATTTTCTCCTATCTCTTTCACAATTTCATGACCTTAAATATATTTTCAGCCTTTCGCCCTGGCTTCCTTGCGCTCACGATGTCTGCCAAGCCAGCCCCTCACCATTCCCTGTATCCTATCCATATAATAATAAACAACCGGAGTAATGTAGAGGGTTAAAAGCTGGGAGACGATAAGCCCGCCAACAACTGCAAGGCCGAGAGAACGGCGCGAATCTGCTCCTGCGCCGAATCCGATGGCTATCGGCAGCGTGCCCATAAGCGCCGCCATCGTGGTCATCATAATAGGCCTGAAACGGATGATAGCGCCTTCGTAAATAGCATCCATAGGTTTCTTCCCCTCATTTCTCTGGGCCTCCAGTGCAAAGTCAATCATCATAATGGCATTTTTCTTCACAATGCCTACAAGCATTATGATTCCTACAAAGGCGTACAGGTTCAGGTCCTTCCCGAATATCAGGAGTGTGATGAGCGCTCCAAAACCTGCAGACGGCAAACCAGAGAGGATGGTCAGGGGGTGAATGTAACTCTCATACAGGATGCCGAGTACAATATAAATCACGACAATGGCAAGGAGCAGGAGCATAGCCAACCCCTTGGTGGAAGCCTGATATACCTGTGCAGTTCCCTGAAATCCTGTGGTTATAGAGGCCGGAAGGGCTCTTGCCTCCTTCTCGACAGCAGTTACAGCATCACCAAGCGGAGTGCCGGGCTTAAGATTAAAAGATACAGTAACGGCGTTTATCTGCCCCAGGTGGTTAATGGATAATGGACCAAGTCCCTTTTTCATCGTTGTTAAAGAAGAGAGCGGCACCAGTTGTCCGGTATTCGAGCGGACATAGAGCATGCTTAGCACTGACGGGTCCATCTGATATTGTGGCTCCAGTTCCATGATCACATTGTATTGATTTGTGGGAGAGTATATGGCGGATACCTGCCGGGTTCCGTAGGCCGAGTAGAGGGTCTCCTCTATCTGCTGGGCGGTGACGCCGAGGCTGGCAGCCCGGTCGCGGTCAATATCCAGGTTGAGCTGAGGGCTCTTCATTTGTAAATCACTGGTCACGTCCTGCAACATCGGCAGTCCTCGCAACTTCATCTCAAAGTCCGTTGCATTCTTATAAAGTTCGTCTGTCTCAGGGCTCTGAAGGACAAACTGGTACTGTGCCTTTGACATGGTTGCCTCAAGGCGGATTGGAGGCGGGTTCTGCATGAACATCATGACACCCGGGACTCCCATCACCTTAGGACGAAGATTCTGGATTATCTGGTCAGCATTAAGCTTGCGTTCGTGGCGAGGCTTAAGTTTGATGAACATGAAGCCGCTGTTTGAGCCTACCCGCGACCCGCCTGAGCCAACCGCCGACATAAATGCTTCAATATTAGGGTCCTGAAGCACGATATCAGCCAGTTTCTGCTGATGCCGTTTCATGTCCTCAAAGGAGATACCCTGTGCGCCTTCAGTAGCAGCAAAGAGCGCGCCGATATCGTCTGACGGCAGAAGCCCCATCGGCATCTTAGTAAAGAGCCAGACCGTAAGCACTGTCATAACCGCAGTAATAACTATGACAGCACGGCGTAAACCGAGCACCCGTTTGAGGGTCCGCTCATAGAGATTGCGCATACCGTCGAAAAACCTCTCCATGGCATTGTACATACGCCCGTGATGTTTTTCCCCGAGCGGCTTGAGAAAACGGCTGGCAAGCATTGGTGTCAGAGTCAGGGAAACGACACCGGAGATCAGGATAGCTACTGTGATGGTCACGGCGAACTCATGTAACATTCTTCCAAGCATACCGCCCATAAAAAGGACCGGGATGAAGACCGCGACCAAAGAGAGAGTCATCGATATGATAGTGAAACCAATCTCCTTAGAGCCATTGAAGGCCGCATCCATCGGCTTCTCGCCGTGCTCCATGTGGCGGACTATGTTTTCGAGCATTACTATTGCGTCATCCACGACAAAACCAACCGAGAGTGTCAGAGCCATAAGTGTTATATTGTTGACTGAAAAACCAAGGCCGTACATTGCCGCGAACGTACCAATTATGGAAAGCGGCAGTGCCAGGCTTGGAATGATTGTGGCCGAGAGGTTGCGAAGAAAAAGAAAGATTACCAGAATAACCAGGGCTATAGTAAGCAGCAGAGTAAATTTAACGTCTCTTACTGAATCCCTGATAGATTCAGTCCGGTCAAAGAGTATGTTAAGTTGAACGCTACCCGGCAACTGGCTGCGGAAACCGGGTATCTGCTGCTTAATGCTGTCAACAACTTCTATGGTGTTAGTGCCGGGCTGACGCTGAATTGCAAGAACTATGGCACGGGTCGACTTTCCCTCTGAGTTGTACCATGCTGCAATCTTATCATTCTCAACGCTGTCTATAACTTTGGCTATGTCCTGCAGACGGACAGGGGAACCGTTACGATAGGCCACTATCATCGGCTTAAAGGCCTCTGCATTGTAAAGCTGGCCTGTTGCCTGTATTGTAAAGGCCTGCCTGTCTCCCTGAAGCCCGCCAGTCGGTATGTTCACATTCCATCTTGCCAGGGCTGCCGAAACCTCATCTATGCCTATCTTACGGTTCGCAAGTTTCTGAGGGTTGAGTTGCACACGCACAGCATATTTCTGTGAACCGTATACCTGCACCTGGGCCACGCCGCTTATCATCGAGATACGCGGAGAAATAATGGTGTCAGCGTACTCGTTTACAGCAGAGAGGGTCAGGGTCTGCGAGATGAGGGCAAGATAAAGCACTGCCTGGTCAGCCGGGTTTACCTTTCTATATGACGGAGGGTTTGGCATGTCCTGTGGAAGTTGACGCGCAGCCTTTGATATAGCTGCCTGAACGTCCTGGGCAGCAGCATCAATGTCGCGCTCCAGGGCAAACTTAAGCGTAATAGTCGACACACCCTGACCATTGGTTGATGTCATTGAGTCAAGGCCGGCGATGGTCGAGAACTGGCGCTCCAACGGCGTTGCAACAGCGCTGGCCATGGTCTCCGGGCTTGCTCCCGGCAGGTTGGAAGTCACCTGTATAGTAGGAAAATCTATATTAGGAAGGTCGTTGACCGGTAAAATCCTGTATGCAAAGATCCCAAAAATCATCACTGCCAGCATAACAAGGCTGGTCATTATAGGCCGTTTTATAAAAAGGTCAGAAATATTCACTTTGTCGTATCTTTTGCCGGAGTTTCAGTTTTTAGAGATTCCTTCTGGCTATTGCTCTTTTGCTCTTGAGCCTTTTTTATCTCGACCTTAGCCCCCGGCATAAGGCGCATCTGGCCGTCGGTGACAACTATCTCACCTGGTGCCAGTCCCTTTTCGATAACAGTCATATCCTCGTATGTTATACCCGCGGTAACCGGACGAAGCTCTGCTGCCTCATCTTTAACAACGAAAACGAACTGACCCTGCTGTCCTGTCTGGACTGCCTGGGAAGAAACAACAACCGCATCCTGAATAGTCAAAAGGGTAATTCTGACTGTGACGAATTGTCCGGGCCATAGTGCCCTATCCTTATTATCAAAGGTTGCCTTCAGTTTAATTGTTCCGGTTGCAGTGTCAACAGTGTTGTCCACAAAGGTCAATACACCGTGAAAGGGATTCTTGTCGTCCCTTGAGACAAAGGCCTCCACTGAGAGATTGCCTGATTTCATACGCAGCTTTATTTCCGGCAGGTATTGCTCGGGCACAGAAAAAGTTACGTAAACAGGCTGAATCTGATTAATGACCACCATAGGTTTATCATCATTTGCCTTAATCAGGTTGCCTTGGTTAACCAACAGACTTCCTGTTCTGCCCGAAACTGGCGCATATATGGAGCAGTAACTGAGTTGAAGGCCGGCATTTTCAACAGCAGCTGCATCGGCCTTTAAAGTCGCCTTCATTGCCTCTGCATTTGCAAATATCTGTTCGTATTGTGAACCGCTGACAAGCTGTTCTTTATACAACTCCTTATACCTCGCAACATCTTCTTCGGCTTTTTTAGCAAGGGCAGTATCTCTTGCAAGGTTAGCCTGAGCTGCATTAAGCGCTGTTTTATAGGTAAGCGGGTCGATAGTAAAGAGCAGTGAGCCCTTATTTACATCCTGCCCTTCAAGAAAATATACCTTCTCCAACTCACCGCCAACCCGCGCTTTTATTGATACAGTTGAATAGGCTTCAACATTTCCTATTGCACGTATTTGAACAGGCACTGTTTTTTTAACAACTGTACCAACAGTAACAGGCGCCGCCGGCTTCTTCATCTGCTGTTCTTTTCCCTTGCATGCAGGCAAAAACAGTAAACAGTTAACAGTAAACAGCAGACAGCAGGCTGTAACAAAAAAAGAATGCTTTTTCATCTTATGTTTCCTTCCTTATTCTGACTGACGACTGATTGCTGAGAACTGATAACTGATTTAAGCAGCATTCCTGTTGCGCGTTTTAATCTCAAAATAGAAAGTTGATAATTATATTTTGCATCTGCAAGCTGCCTTTGCGCAGTAACAAGCAATGTATTTGCATCCATAACATCAAGGCTGTTTGCAATACCATACTCAAACTGTTTTGAGACAGCCTTATAATTGTCCTCTGCATATACTGCCTGCGCCTCAAACTTCTCTGTAATAGCCTTCTGTGTTATCAGATCAAGATATGCATTTTCCACTTCAATGCCAATAGATTTTTTTCTGTCCTCGTAAACAAGAATAACCTGTCTCTGCTTTGACTCTGCTTCACGTACCTCTGCCCTTCTCAGGCCGCCCTCAAAAAATGCAAAATTAAGCTTAACACCGCCATATACGCTTTCTCTATTGTAAGCAGCTGATTTAGGGTCCTCATTTTTTTTTGAATAGACACCCTCGACAGAAAGGGTTGGCCAGTATGACCCCTGTGTATATCTAACCTGGTCTTCTCCTATTTTTTTCTGGAGCTCAAGGCTCTTAAGCTCTACCCTCTCTGAGAATGCTGCCTGTTTTAAGGTTTCGATTGCCTGGTCAGGCTTGCCATCTGCCGCATACTGGCTGCTGCCTGCTGTTTCCTTAACGTCATAACTTCCATCTATTCCTGCAATCCTTGCAAGGACAGCCTTCGCAACCTGAAGCCCGTTCCTTGCCTTTATCTCTTCTGACTGAGATCCAGATAACTCTGCCTCTGCCCTGAGAAGCGTGGTCTTTGTCACCTCGCCGACCTTAAGCCTGATAGCAGCAGCATCCCTATATTTGGTCAACCTCTCGACATTTGAACCTGTAATCTCAAATGCCTTTTTTGCCCTCAACACATCATAATATGCAGACGAAACGCTAAGGAGATATTCTTCCTTCACTGAATGGAGATCATATCTGCTCTTCTCTATATTTTCTTTTGATATATTGAAGGCAGTGGCTTCCCTGCCGCTCAAAGATACCGACTGGTCAAGCCTGACACCCCAGTACTCAGCATCTTCAGGCTGGATAACAGACCCTGCGGAAGAGAATTTATCTTCGGTATACCTCGTATAATTCCAGAAAGCGGAAAGCTTCGGCAAAAGTACGGACCTCGCCTTATCCTTCCCTGTTTCTGCAATAAATAAATCTTCCTCAGATATCTTAATGCGTTCAGAGCGTTCCAGCGCAATCCTGTAAAGGTCCTCAAGACTGTATTCAACTGCTTGGGCGCGCTGAGCAACAAAGAGCATCGAAAAGAAAATTATAAATAAAAATGCATTTCTTCTATTTCTGTCATTCCCGCAGTTCTTAAGCGGGAATCCAGATTTTGCTTCAGTTTCTCTGGATTCCTGCTTCCGCAGGAATGACGGTACCGTACCATATAGTATTTTATATCCTGACTTTTGACTTTTGATTGCTGATTGCTCATTGCTCATTTCTTATCCCTCCTTATAAGTCCGTTAAGTATAAGATTACTGCATTCCTCAGGCGAAAAAAGTGAATCAGGCTCCACGACAATGGACAGGACAAAACCCCTTATGACACTGAAGATTATTCTGGCTGTTTTCCGCACATTCACATTTTTAAATACACCTGATTGAATTCCCTGCCTGATTATGTTCTCAATGAGTCCTCTTTGCTTCTTGAAAAATTTTCTTTTCATCTCAAGGCCGAATGCAAACCCGTGCTCCCTCCCCTGTACGAGGATGAGTTCCTTATGCTTTTTTGCATAATTAAGGCTCATCGCCATGAAGATGCTTATCGCCTTTGCAGGGTCATTGATATCTTTTACCGATTCCATTGTCTTACCGGCAAAGTCCCCCATCCTGCTTTTCATCATGGTGAGATAAAGGTCTTCCTTGTTCTTGAAATAAAGGTACAGGCCGCCGATGCTTATGTCAGAGGCCTTTGCTATCATCCTCATGTTCGCCTTTGCATAGCCATACTCGGCGAACACCTTCATCGCCGCATCAAGGATTCTCTTCTTTGATTTTATGCCTGAACGCTTGTTCATGTGAACTTATGTTCAGTTTATAACAAGGCTTACTATGGTGTCAAGGGATTTCCGGAACTTGGAGCAGGCACAAACTTACTTAATCTTGCTTATCTTGTTATTTGAATTAATAACAACTATCGTTGGTTTGGAGGCTTTTATCTTCTCGTCTTCGAAATAGCCGTAGCAGAAGATGATAATCTTGTCTCCGACAGCGCCTTTTCTTGCAGTGGGGCCGTTAAGGCAGAACATTCCGGAGCCTTTCTTGCCGGGGATTACATAAGTCTCGAATCTCTCGCCGTTATTCATGTTGCTTATCATTACCTGCTCCCACGGGAGGATGCCTGCCTTTTTAAGGATTCCTTCGTCTATGGTGATGCTTCCTTCATAGGCAAGGTTTGATTCTGTAACAGTTGCCATGTGTATTTTAGCTCTTAACATGCACCTCAGCATAAGAACCTCCAGTGAATGGTTTTTGAAAATGCTGATAGCTGATAGCTAATAGCTGACTGCTGTTCTTTTTTCATTCTATTATCTTCGGCACTCTATAGAACTTGTCTGTATGGTCAGGTGCGTTCATGAGGGCATCTTCCCTTGAGATGGAATTCCCAGGCATATCATCACGCATCACATTGCTTAAAGAAAGCACATGTGATGTAGGCTCGACATCTTTTGTATCAAGCTCATTCAGTTTTTCCATGTAACTCAGTATGCCGTTAAGCTGAGGGCCGAAAAGCTCTTTTTCTTCCTCAGAAACAGACAGCCTTGCAAGTTTTGCGATATGTTCCACGGATATCTTCATTAAAAACCCCCTCTCGTTGTCATGCTGGCTTGTCTATTTGTCATTCTGGCTTGTCCAGAATCTTTCCCCTTCTAAAAGAAGGATTCCCGACAAGCGGGAATGACAGAATTGTGTAACCTTATTTATGAGACACCACACTATCTATATTTTCTCGAGATTAGCAAACCTGAGGCAGAGTCTCTTTATCCCCACATTCGGAAAATTTACCATAACCTTCTGCTCATCCCCGTCTCCATAGCACTCTCTCACAACACCCGATCCCCATTTCGGATGCTTCACCCTGCAGCCTGCCATATATAAACGCGGCGTGCTTAATTTAACAATTCTCTTCACCGGCATGGCAACAGGCTGAGGACTTGCCGATTTTTCTGTCCATTGACAACAGTGCGGGGGTATATCGTTGAGAAATCTGGAGGGCTCCTGCTCCTGAATCTTTGTGTTGTAGAGCCTTCTCTTTTTTGCGCCTGTAAGCCAGAGGATATCCTTGGCCCTTGTCATCCCAACATAAAATAATCTTCGTTCCTCCGACAGTTCTTCTTTATTGTTAAGCGCCTTGAAGTATGGGAGCAGCCCATCCTCAAGTCCACCGACAAAAACAACAGGGAATTCAAGGCCCTTTGTGCTGTGCAGGGTCATAAGCGATACAGAGTTTTCTGCATTACGGGAGTCCATCGCAGTAACCAGCACTGCACTGTCACTGAATTCATTTATATCTTTGCCTTCTGCAGCTGCAATAAGCTCATGGATATTCTGGGCCTTTTCTTCTCCTATAAAATCTATATATTTTGTCTTATCAACTATTTCCTCCAGCATATCAGCCGCAGAACTGTAGTCGGCAGAGACAATTTTTTCTACAAGATGAATAAATCCATTGAGTTTCTCTCTTGCAGAAACCGCAACGCCATTCACCTTTAATATGGCCTTAATCGCATTGAACAGGCTCAATGATTTCTTTTTTGCCTCATGTTCTATCTTGGAGAGTGTTGCAGCGCCTATGCCCCTCGGAGGACAGTTAATTATGCGCCGCAGGCTTACATTATCGTCAGGATTGATTACAAGCCGCATATAAGCAATAATATCCTTTATCTCTTTGCGCTGGTAGAAGCTTATTCCACCCATCACGCGATATTGAATAAGTTCTTCCCTGAGTGCGTCTTCTATGGCCCGCGCCTGGAAATTCACCCTGTAAAGCACCGCAAAATCCTTATAGTTATATTTACCCTTCAGATAGAGTTCTTTTATCACGCTCGCTATATGCTTTGCCTCTTCCTCTTCGGTATTAAGCCAGCAGTGATTAACTTTTTCTCCCTGTCCCCTTTCCGTCCATAGTTTCTTGGGCTTTCTCATCGCATTGCTGGCTATTACAGCGCCTGAAACATCAAGTATATTCTGGGTTGAGCGATAGTTCTGCTCAAGCTTTATGACCGCTGCGCCGGGAAAATCCTTTTCAAAATTAAGGATATTGGCAATATCCGCGCCCCTGAATTTATATATGCTCTGGTCATCGTCTCCAACAGCACAGATATTATCCTCTGCAGCAAGCAGTTTCAACAGCCTGTACTGCGCATAATTGGTATCCTGAAACTCATCAACAAGAACGTACTTAAACATATCATGGTATTTCTCGAGCAGTGCCGGATTTTCTTCAAACAGCTTAACTGAAAGCATTATCAGGTCATCAAAATCAAGCACATTGCATCTCTTAAGTTCGTCCTGATACCTCACATAGACCTTCGCGAGTTTTTCATCAAAACCAAAACCATTTGTCTGTGACAGGAAGTTGCCCGGACTTACGAGCGAAGACTTCAGGGAGCTTATTCTCGATACAACACCTCTATACATGGCCTCATATATCTTAAACTCCTTGAGTATGTGCCTTATAAGTTTGCTCTGGTCATCGTCATCGTATATTACAAAGTTGTTATTATATCCAAGCGCCTTTATCTCTCTTCTGAGTATCCTGTTGCACTGTGAATGAAAAGTGCCTATCCATGAAATATCCGTGTCCTTTCCAAGGAGCTGAGATATCCTCCCTTTCATTTCCTCAGATGCCTTATTTGTAAAGGTGACTGTAAGTATTGAGCTCGGGGAAAGTTTCTTTGATTTTGCCAGATATGCAAACTTATGCGTGATAACCCTTGTCTTGCCGCTGCCCGCCCCCGCAAGCACCAGAAGCGGACTGCCTGTATGGAGAACTGCATCCCTCTGCTGGGGATTCAGGTCCTTCAATAAAATCTCTTCCTTTGACATTACAACTCCCTTTTTAAAGGTTAACTAAAGGTTACGCCTGTTTGTTCATGAAAATAATGTCGAATGCCGGAGATATAGTGATTTCAACGAGTCAGCCCCCTCACTTCTCTTGCCTGTCTAAAGCCTGGATTAGATGATTTAGTCTAAAACAAATTAGCAAAAAAAATAAAGTTGTATGTACAAGATTACCCTTCATTTATATAAACAGGGTGTTCGGTTTTCCTCGGCTGAAAAATCGGTTTGAAACAAGTCATCCGGTTAATAATCTTATTGAAAAACAACCATCCAAGAAAGAAATTCATACTTAATTATTGTAAGTGTTGGCTGTAAAAAAAAGCAAGGATAAAAAAATGAAAATCAATAAAGAAATTTTATAAATACCGCAGCAAACTACTCAACCGTAACGCTCTTGGCAAGATTCCTCGGTTGATCCACATCGCAGCCCCTTAATACTCCAATATGATATGCAAGAAGCTGCAACGGGACCGCCAGCAGAACTGCCATAAGGAAAGGATTGGTCTCAGGCACAAATATGCAATAATCTGAACGGCTGCGGACTTCCGCGCTGCCTTCATTTGTTACTGCTATAATCCTGCCGCCCCTGCTTCTTACTTCTTCTATATTAGACAGCACCTTATCATAAAGCCTGCCCTTTGGCGCCAAAAATACAGACGGGACAGCTTCATCAACAAGGGCTATCGGCCCATGTTTCATCTCTCCTGCGGGATAGCCTTCTGCATGGATATAAGATATTTCCTTAAGCTTAAGCGCTCCTTCAAGCGCAATAGGGTAATTTATGCCCCTTCCAAGATACAGAAAATCATCTGCCTTAAACAGTTCCTTTGCTATATGGGCAATCTCGCCGTCTGTTGTAAGTACCTTCTCTATCAGCCCGGGCAGGAAAAGAAGGTCCCTCAGCAGTCCTGTCGTTGACTCCTTATCCATGGCCCCTCTGAGCCTTGCAAGTCCGATTGCAAAAAGATAGAGCCCGATTATCTGGGTCGTAAATGCCTTTGTTGATGCAACACCTATCTCAGGACCCGAATGTGTATAAAAAACAGCTTGAGCCTCTCTTGAAGCAGTACTGCCGACAACATTGCAGATACTCAGCACCTTCGCGCCGAGCCGTTTTGCTTCTCTTTGAGCTGCAAGGGTATCAGCGGTCTCGCCTGACTGTGTTATGGCTATCAAAAGATTTCTCTGTCCCAATATTGGATTCCTGTACCTGAACTCTGAGGCTATATCTACCTCTACAGGAACCCTTGCAATCTCTTCTATCAGATATTTCCCGATAAGGGCCGCATGCCATGATGTGCCGCATGCAACGATAAATATTTTCTCAAGCTCTTTCAAATCTCCCTTATCTATGCCGAACTCATCAAGATTTACCTCGCCGCTTTCAGGATAAAACCTTCCCCTCATCGTATCGGCAATCGCCCTTGGCTGCTCATATATCTCCTTGAGCATAAAGTGCCTGTAGCCGCCCTTCTCAGCCATGGACGGGCTCCAGGAAACAGATATAACTTCCTTTTTCACCGGCAAACCAGCGAGAGTTGTTACCATCACGCCGTCTTCCGTCATAACGACCATTTCTCCTTCATCAAGGAATATCACGTCCCTTGAATGACTAAGAAAGGCAGGCACATCAGATGCAAGAAAAAACTCTCCGTCGCCAAGGCCGATGACCAGAGGGCTGTCTTTTTTTATTCCAACAATCTTACCTGGCTCCTTCTCATTCATTACCGCAAGGGCATATGCGCCCTTTACCTCACTGAGAGCTCTCCTTACCGCGTCTTCTAAAGGAAAATCCTTTGAATACTTTTCTATCAGGTGGCATATAACCTCTGTATCGGTTTCGGATGTAAATTTATATCCTTCTTCTATCAGCTTCTTTTTCAGAGGCAGATAATTTTCTATTATCCCGTTATGTACAAGCACTATCCCGTCTGACCTGTGAGGATGCGCGTTTTCTTCCGATGGTTTTCCATGGGTTGCCCACCTGGTGTGCCCTATTGCCGTATGGCTGAACGGCTTATCAGCCTCCATTACATAATAAAGGTCTTTTATCTTCCCTGTGCACTTCCTGACCTCTATGCCTTTTTCACGGAAAAATGCAATCCCTGCTGAATCGTATCCCCTGTATTCAAGACGTTTGAGCCCGTCAAGGATTATCGGGACCGCATTCTTTTTACCTGTATAACCTATTATCCCGCACATATAACACCAGTGAATAGTGAATAGTTTAAATAAAACACTATTTGTTTCCTTTCTTTTTAACTTGAAACTTGGAACTTGAAACTTGAAACTTTTTCTTTGCCCAATCTTTAATGTTCCTTTGCTCGGGCCTGCTTAGTGCAAGTGCCTTTGGAGGAACACTTTTTGTAATCGTAGACCCTGCGCCGATATATGCGTCCCTGCCAACTCTTACAGGCGCAATAAATTGCGTATCACTCCCGACAAATACCCTGTCTTCTATTGTTGTCCTGTGTTTTTCTTTACCATCATAATTACAGGTTATTGTGCCTGCGCCGATATTGACATCATTCCCTATTGAGGCATCTCCCAGATAGCTTAAATGCGATGCCTTTGTTCTTTTGCCTATTATGGATTTTTTCACCTCAACAAAATTACCTATCTTTGCCCCGGCGCCTATCTCGCTTCCCGGCCTGATATGCGCAAAAGGCCCCACAACTGCCCCTGCCATTATGACAGACCCCTCAATAACTGTTGAATCCTTGATCACAGACCCATCTTTAACCACGCTGTCTATTATCCGGACATTCGGATAAATAGTGCACCCTCTGCCTATCTTTGTTTTGCCTTCAAGAAAGACGTCAGGATAAATAGTTGTCCCCTTCCCTATCACAACCTCCGGATAAATAAAGACTGAATCCGAGTCAAAAAATGTAATGCCTTTTCCCATCCAGTTATTGATAAGTCTCTTTCTGTATGCCTGCTGTGCCTTTAACAACTCGGGCATTGTGTTAATTCCCATCATCTCATCCTCGGAACCTATACAGTATGCCTCTACTTTACAGCCTTTGTTTTTGGCAATGCCGATAATATCAGTCAGGTAATATTCATTCTTTAAGGTATTAAGCCGGATTTCTTTTAGAAGGCCTAACAGACCTGATTTAACAGCATATATACCGCTGTTGACCTCGGTTATCTTTTTCTGGACATCAGTTGCATCCTTTTCTTCTGCTATTGACAGAATACCGGCTGATTCATCCCTCACAATCCTGCCGTATGCAGCAGGCTTGGCTGCAACAAATGATATAAGTGAAATATCACTATTGCTCTTCCCGTGCAGTCCGAGAAACTTAAGCAGGGCCTGTGCTGTAACCAAAGGGGCGTCTCCATTCAATATGAGTACAGTGCCTTTAAAACCTTCAAGGAATGTCCTCGCCTTCAGGGCTGCATCGCCTGTTCCCTTAGGTTCTTTTTGTATGGCAAATAAAATATTGCTGCCCTTCAAAGAATCTTTTATCTCCTTATAATGCCTGCCGGCAACAATAATAGTCCGGGAAGGTTTCAGCTTTGAAGCAGAATCAATTACATGCTGAAGCATTGTCTTACCGGATATCTTATGCAGGACCTTCGGCAGAGTGGAATTCATCCTTTCACCGCGGCCAGCTGCAAGGATAACAACTGCCAATTTCATTCTTTTGCCTCTAAAATTTTTGCAGGCGCTGCGATGCCGCCTGAAAGAATTATCTTGATGCCTTCCTCTATTGAGATATCTGTATAGAAAACATCTCTCTCCGTAAAGAGTATTATCTCACCGAGATACAGGTTATTTGTAGGGACATATACTGCCCTGAGGCATGTCTCTCTGCCGGAATTATCCGTCTTTATTGTGCTTTCATTAGTTAAAAAGCCGAATGCATAGGAGCCTGCCCGGGGATATTCAACTATCACAAACTTTTTAAATGAACTCTTATTCTCAGGTGAAAATGCATCCACCAGCTGTTTTACAGACGAATAAATACCCTTGAATACAGGCACCCTGACAATAGCCTTCTCAATAAATTCTATTGCCTTTTTACCAAAAACATTTGTTGATATAATGCCGATAAGGAATATAAGGGTTATTGCTGAGACAAAGCCAAGGCCCGGAACGTGATGTTCAAGGATTTTATCATAAACAGGCCCGAGTATCCCGTCCACAAACTTAAAGAACCAGACAAGAACCATGACAGTAATTACTGCAGGAATTGATACAATCAGCCCGGCAAAAAATTTTCTCTTAAGAGTAGCGCGAATAGAAGTTACCATCTCGTTATTTATAATAAATCCATGAACATTAATATTGCAAGGCTCATAATCACGGGCAAGTGCTGCACTCTCACTTGCTGACCTTCTCGGCCACTTCATCAGGAATATCAAAATTTGCATATACATTCTGGACATCTTCGTGGTCTTCAAGCGCATCCATGAGCCTCAGCATCTGCTCCGCTGACTTTCCATCCAGGGCCACGTAGTTTTTGGGAAGCATCGTTACTTCGGCAGATTCGATTGGTATATTTGCCTTCTCGATAGCAGCCTTAACAGCGTTTAAAGCCTCGGGCGCTGTGATTATCTCATAATTGTCCTCCTGAGGTTCATTCTTCATGTCCTCGGCGCCTGCATCCAGAGCAGCAGACATGAGAGAGTCTTCTGAAGCCTTTGCCTTGTTAACCAATATATAACCCTTCTTATCAAATATCCACGAAACACACCCGGTTTCTCCAAGACTTCCACCGCTTTTAGACATCATATGCCTTATCTCCGGGACAGTCCTGTTTTTGTTATCAGTCATAACATCAATAAGTATAGCAACGCCTGCAGGCCCATATCCCTCATATAAAATTTCCTCGTATGTAACTCCGGGGAGCTCGCCGGTTCCTTTCATTATCGCCCTTTTAATATTATCGTGAGGCATATTTACTTCCTTTGCCTTCTCTATTGCGGTGCGCAGCCTGGGGTTGCCGTCGGGGTCTCCGCCCCCGAACCTTGCCGCGACCGATATCTCTTTTACGATCTTGGTAAATGCCTTGCCTTTTTTTGCGTCCGTATTAGCCTTTTTATGTTTTATCTGAGACCATTTCGAATGTCCTGACATTATTTATATACCCCCAAACTTATTTTTTCAATTTCTTTATTTCTTCCAGCCTCTTTTGGGAAGTTTCACCTTCCGAGGTTTTCGGGAAGAACTCTATTACTATCTTATACCCCTTCTCTGCCTCTATAAGGTCGCCAAGATTGAACTTTGCTTCAGAAAACATAAACAGATGATATGCCCTGTCAAGCTTCCCTGTGGCGATAAACTTTTTGACATGCGGCGTAAATATCCTTAGAAGCCTGTCCCACATCTTGTTAGCGTAATAAAATTGTCCGAAGGCCTGTTCTATGTTGAACGTGAGCGTAGAATCAGGATATCTCCTGAGAAAATCTTTATATAATTTTTCCGCCTTGTCAACCTTTGGGGGCTTGAACTCCTCAATGCTCAAAGCGATAAGCCTCCAGTAAGTTTCTTCAACCAAAGGGACATCGGGATACTTATTTATTATCTCATCATACAAAGCCTCCATCTGCGGAAGTATGGACTGCCTGTCCTCTGCTTCCTCTGTAAGGCTGAGTATCCTGCCAAACAGTTCATTCACTTTTTGCTCCTGCTCTTCAACAGAAACCTTCTTCCCGGCAGCAGGCGGCTTCTTATCATCTGCTGTTTTGGCCGGCGTTACACATGCAGGGATTAAAAAAAGAAAAACTGTAAGACCGAGAAAAAGCGCATAGCGCATAGAGCATAGCGTGTTATGTGCTGGAAATATGCCTTGTGTTTTCATTCTATATGATACTCCTTTATCTTAGTCAGCAGCGTTTTGTAACTCACCTGTAAAACTTCTGCCGCCCTGCTTTTATTCCCTTTTGTTTCTTTCAATGCCTTTGTTATCCTCTGCGTTTCAGCAATCCTCAGCGCCTCTTTTGACGCATCCTCAAGAGTCCCGTTCATAGGGAGATTCTTCAACCCGGCTTCCAGGGGCAGAGGGCTCAAAGATACATGTTCAGGAGTTAGCATCTTGCCATCACACAATATTATCGCCCGCTCAATCGTATTTTCAAGCTCCCTTACATTGCCTTTCCATGAATAGTTAACAAGCATCTCCATGGTCTCCTTCGAGATACTCTTCAATGGAGCTTTAAGTTCCCTGCAGTACTTATTAAGAAAAAAGTCCACAAGTAACGGAATATCCTCTGTCCTTTCTCTGAGTGGAGGAATCTTCACAGGAAAAACACTCACCCTGTAGAACAGGTCCTCTCTGAACGCCTTTTCCGAAACAGCCTTTTCAAGGTCCTTATTGCTCGCTGCAATAATTCTGACATCTATCTTTATTGTCTTCAATCCTCCAATCCGCTCAATCTCTTCTTCCTGCAAAACCCTGAGCAGCTTGGCCTGAAGCGCAATGTCCATTTCTCCAATCTCATCGAGAAATATAGTCCCCTTATCAGCAAGTTCAAACTTTCCCAGTTTCCTGAAATCAGCGCCTGTGAATGAACCTTTTTCGTGTCCGAAGAGTTCAGATTCAAGAAGCTCCCTCGGTATGGCTGCACAGTTAATCGGCACAAATGGATACTCCCTTCTGGGACTAAGATTATGTATAGCCCTTGCAAACAATTCCTTGCCTGTACCGCTCTCACCCAGTATGAGCGCTGTCGTCTTGCTCGGCGCGACCTTCTGAATATTCTGCGCGACACTTGCAATTTTTTCACTCTTACCGATAATCCTTGGGATTCCGAGCTGGGCCGAGAATTCTTCTTTCAAAAGCATGTTCTCTGTCATTAACTTCTGGGTCTCAAGCGCCCTTTTCATAAGCATCAACAGGTGGTCAGTATCAAAAGGCTTTGTAATAAAATCAAAGGCCCCTTCTTTCATTGCAATAACAGCAGTCTCAACCGACCCGAATGCAGTCATCACAATTACCGGCATCAATGGGTTTTCCTCTTTTGCCGCCCTCAATACATCCATGCCGTCCCTTTTGGGGAGTTTCAGGTCTGTCAAAACGAGAGACACCATGTCTTCCTTCAATTTTTTAATTCCCTCAAGCCCGTCCCTTGCAATAACAGTCCTGTAGCCTTCAGCTTTGAGGGTCTCTTTAAGCATATCCGACATTGATTCTCTGTCTTCGACTATGAGGATTGTTTCCATAAAAGCCTAAATATCATATCACATCTTTGCATCTTTCAGTGCGTCGCTGCAACCGCAGTTTCTTTGCTCCGGGATAATGCTGAATACCTTTGTTAAAAGAACTTTTATTCTTTCAGTTGATTCCGCCATCTTTTCTACAACCTCTGTTGTTGTCAATTTCTTTCCCGAGATACCTGCAGCATAATTCGTTATAACAGCAATGCCGGCAAAGCATATCCCAAGTTCCCGGGCCAATGAAGCCTCAGGCATTCCTGTCATTCCCACAACATCAGCGCCAAGTAAAGAAAATGCCCTTATCTCTGCCGCTGTCTCAAGCCTCGGCCCGTTTGTACATATATAAGCAGCCCTTTGTTTAAGTTCGACTCCTGCCTTTTTCCCTCCTGAAATTATTGCTGACCTCAGTTCAGGACAGTACGGCTCCGTAAAATCAATATGGACTATATCTTCCTTATCATAAAAAGTTCTTTCCCTGCCCTCTGTCATGTCTATAATCTGGTCCAGGACAGCAATCCTTCCCGGAACCATCTCAGGGTTTATCCCGCCGACAGCATTCACAGTGATAATCCTCTCCACCCCAAGTTCCCTGAACCCCCGGATATTTGCCCTGTAGTTGACCTTATGAGGCGCGATATGGTGCGGAGAGCCGTGCCTTGGAAGAAATGCAACCTCTCTTCCAGCTATATCGCAAATCCTGTAAAGGCCTGACGGTTCGCCGTAAGGAGTTGATATCTTCCTTTCTTCCCTGACAACAACACCTTCTCGGTTGCGAGTCGTACCGACAATCTCGTAAAGCCCGCTTCCGCCGATAATGCCTATCATTAACTTTCTCCTTCAGATTGATAGATGAAATTTTAACATATTAGGTCAATATCTATCGATAAAGCTGTGGACGAAAATAGTCGTGTTAATAATTTTTCATGTGAGCAAAAATATTTGCCAATAATTTTGCTTTCAGGCAAATTTATTAGCAAACACCCTTCTTGCGCCAGAAGTTTTATAGTGGCAATAGTGAAACGGTGTTAAGTGCTTGACTCCTCTTCCAATTTTTTCAAAGACAGGACATTAGTAAATCCTTTTTTCTTTAAGGCCTTGACTAATTCCTTATCCCCGGTCAAAAAGCATGCATCAAGAAAAATAGAGAGGGCTATAAAAGGGGTATCATTTTCATCTGTATCCTTGCATAAAGAGTATGCCTTGCTAAAAATCTCCCTTGGAATAGTATCTTCACTGATAAAATGTATTTTCGAAACGATATTCCCTAACTGCGTAAGAATCTCATCCTCGCTTAGTTTTGAAACGGCCTTGATTTTGTCTTTATGCTTGAAGATTTCTACAAATAGAAAATTGCAGCTATAAAAGGTATGCTTGCTCAGATATAAAAGAGTTCTAAAACGGTTGTCAGAACTTAAAAGGGCAGAAAAAAGAATATTGCTGTCAATTACCAGTTTCATTAATAAATCTCTGCTTGTTCTCCTTCCACCATTTTGCTTTTATTTTCTCTGAGAGCTTTAAGATGTCCTCTGTGGCAGCCTTGCTTTTTTTTGCAATCTCAACAGCGGACAGAAAAGACAGGATATCCTCATCAACCTTTCCTACGGCAAATTCCAGCAATACTTTGTTGCCCTTTAAAACAGCTTGCATGATAACCCTCCTTTCAGTTGTTGATTTTATTCTATTATACCAATATTAGAGAGAAATTCTTCAATCGGCTTATCGTCATTAAAGATATTTTCTCAATTTTAAATACCCTTCCCGCTCCGGAAGTTTTTGGGGGCAATGGGGAATGTTTGCAAAGGTCTATTGAGGTTCAACCTCGATAGAATCGCATTTATTTACTACGTGTAGAAATATACACCGACAACGTGCGGCTGACCCACGGGCGCAGCCCGATGGTGTCGAGCCGCTGGTTGGGAGACGAGTTCATAAACTGAAAGAGGATATCTAGGCGAAGTACAAAACAGGCTCTAGAGATAAATCGCCTTGTCCATTGAAACTGGGTAATGCGATGCAGGGTTTTATGCAGATTAGCAGAAAGATTGTTTAAAAATTATATTGAATGCACAAAGTCAGAAATTCAGTAAGGTTACTTTCTATTTTAACTCAGTAATTGAATTATAATCGTAAGGTGCTGCCGAAAAATCGGCAATCTTTGAAATTGACGTAAACCGTTCGGGCACAATCTTTGTCCCCAAAACAATGCTTATTTGCGTATCCTGGCCCTCAATTGCCACATTTGAGTTATTATCAGTATTGTAAATCATAATATTATGTACTCCTTTATTTAATTATAATACAGTTTCATTCAATTGTCCAACCCTGAAACAATGTCAACAGCTGTGTATTAACAATACCATTTGGGTCCATTGCGCCTATAATTTCATATTCAAGTACGTTCAAATCTGTTTTATGAACGCTTTCAATATACACCAATTTGGCACTGGCTTTCGGTTTCTTTTGTTTTTGTCCTGTCGCTAATTGTGGAAAGCTCTGCATAAATTCAAAGATAGGAGAAAATGGCGATTCAAGCTTCATTTCTTCCTCATATTGCAGATAAAGGTTCCATATTAAATCTTCTACAATAGTATCTGGTTTTGCAATCGTTCTTATTCCAACAGCACGCTCTGCTTCAATTCTATTAATCGGATGTCCATGATAATAAAGCTTCGAGGTTAAGCTATCAACTATCTCCTGTATCGGATGTTCATCGGCTGATGTCAACATGTGAAGAGATAGTAATTTCGTCGCCATCATTCTTGACTGTGCCAAAGAACGCTTTACGTTTCCCAACGCGAGAGGATGTATATTCTCTGGTAATTTATTAAACGCCTGTACAAGCTCGTCCTCATGTGTAATTGAGGCGTCTTCTTTAATAAGATTAATGTAGGCCGTAACATCCTCAACACTTATTCCTTTTTTCTTGCCTTGAGGCTCTGCCGGATTAACCGGTGGGTTGAAATCATTTGACACTGTAGGGTCTGTTGGCCCTAACATCCCCATAGGATGCATAAAAATTTCATCAGCACCTAATGCAGTTAACGTCGCAGCACTAAAAGCCCTAAATGGGATTAAAACAGATAATTTTTTTGAATATTCTCGAAGAAGTGTAACTAAGCGCCACGGAACTGTCCCGTCGCCACCATTACTATATAGAACCAAGTCAATGTTCATTTCCTTGCCAGATTTTTTATGAGCAATTATATGGTCATATATTTTCCTTATTGAATCCATCGCCATTGCAACTTCGGCACCGGGACGTGTGCTGGTGATGTACGTGATGACGAGTGAATTTCTCTTCGATTGAAGTTCTTGAATAATCTTTAGTCGATCAGTTTTTGCCATAGTGAGGAATTATGCCAAATAAACAAATAAACGTCAAGTTATTATTGCGACCGCAGTCATCAATTTTTGAGTTTTATGATGTAATAATCTGGCGAAGTAATTTACTAGATAACGAGGAGCATAACCCGCAGGGGTTAACTCCTTGAATATTAATCTAAACCAAACAGCGTTAACCCCTGTCGGTGTTGATGCGTTTGTTATAGCTTTTTTTGGGAGGTTTATATGTATTGGTTTTCAAATTTAATAGTCAAAGGTTCGCATCCTTTTCATTGGTCGGATTGTTCTGTTTATAATGAGCCTGCCTTTCCTGCTGGACCTTGTGATTGCGGAGCTGTTATAGCTCACAAAAAATGGTATTCATATGCTCGTCACCTTTTTTATATCCGGGTCTCGGCTTGTCGAATGTCTCTTCAAGCAACTTTAAAGAAACTATTTTGTCGAGGGACATAAGATGCCACGGAGTTTCATTTGGTCTTTTCCCTGTGCCTCTAATTTGATAGCATCTTATGGCCTCTTTGTCTTTTCTTGTAAGGCCATAGCAATGAGGTTCAACAACACGAGGATGATCGTCATACATGAACGACAGACACCTTTTTGTTTTGATTGCTTCAATGATTGTTTGATTCATGTTAAATTCTCCTTTTATTTTTTGTCGTTCCAGAAGGTATACACATATGCTTTTTCACAGCGTCCAGACTTGGAAAATATTCCATCAGCTAATTCTACGCGGACGCAAGTTCCGCCGATTATATCCCCCTTATCACCTCTGAAGTATTCACAGATGAAGGGGTATATACGGAAACGCCAAGAATTTTTTTCTAAACTAATGATTTCTCGACAGTCATCATATTTGACCGTGCCTTCATTGTGGGTACAGCCAGAAAGCAATATTGCAAGGACAAGTAAGATCGTTTTCATATTTTGTCTCCTATATAATTTGGGCTATAACCAGTTATTAGATAGTTTCTCGATAACATCGGAATTTCCATGTAACACCAAGGAAAACATAAAATATGCCTCGACGTAACTTCCTGAGTTCATTATATTTATCGGGTTGACTAACATTCCGTTTGTCATGTTATCCAGTTTTCTGGTTAACATGCTATGCTCAACATGCCAGACCATATTTTACCGCATTATAACAAGTATGTTCAGGAGCAGGCAAGCGCGGAAGGCTTAACTACAAGGGTTCAAGGTTTCAAGGTTTCAAGTTAAAAAAAAGAGCGGAAGTGCAGTCGCCTCGGGCGACTCTACGCTGACGCTACGAAAAGTCTGCAAACTGCAAATCTAACGAGGTCTTTTCCACCCAGCCTTATTCCACAAATTTGCCTTAATTTATGGATTACAACTCCACATATTTTGACAAATTTATGGATTTATGTTAACTTAATCCAGAATGATTAAACGTGCTTATAACCTTGGAGACTTGGTTCAGCCTAATAAAGTGCTTGTTATTTATGGGCCGAGGAGGGTTGGCAAAACCACGCTCTTAAACAACTATCTTTCCGGGATTAAAGCAAAATACAAGCTTGATTCCGGAGATAATATAAGAGTCCAGCAGGTTTTAAGCTCTCAGGATTTTACCAAAATAATTGAATATGCGTCAGGATATGACCTGATAGCAATTGATGAGGCACAGCAGATTCCTAATATTGGCATGGGACTAAAAATTATTGTTGATCAGGTTCCCGGCATTAAGGTAATTGCAACCGGTTCTTCATCGTTTGATCTTGCCGGTGCCGTAGGCGAGCCGCTAACAGGCAGGAAGACAACGATTACTCTTTATCCTATTGCCCAGATGGAGCTTATTTCCATGCATAACAGACATGAATTAAAGGAAAAACTTGAAGAGTTTCTCGTCTTCGGCTCTTATCCTGAAGCTATCACCGCAAAAAGCCGCAAGGATAAAATTGCTATTCTTGAAGAGATAGTCAGTTCTTATTTACTTAAAGATGTCCTTGCCCTTGACAGGGTAAAGAGCTCAAAGGTTCTGCTCGATTTGCTGAAACTTATCGCCTTTCAGACAGGCAGCGAAGTCTCGCTAAATGAATTAGCCACACAGCTAAAGCTTGATGTTAAGACCATAGGCAGATATCTGGATATTTTTGAAAAGGCATTTATTATTAAACGCATAGGCGGATTCAGCAGAAATTTGCGCAAAGAAATCGTAAGCAAGGCAAAATATTATTTTCTGGATAATGGCATCAGGAATGCCGTCATCTCTCAGTTTAACCCGCTTGACAGCAGGAACGATATAGGTATTTTATGGGAAAACTTCATGGTAACAGAGCGTATTAAAAAATGTGCCTACCGAAATATTTACGGCTCATTCTATTTCTGGCGCACATACGACGGCCAGGAAGTGGATCTGGTTGAAGAACGCGAAGGGAAACTTTACGGATATGAATTCAGGTGGTCAGCCAAAGATAAAATGAAGACGCCCAAGGACTGGCAGAAAACATATGCTAATGCGGAACTTAAGCTGATTAACAGAGAGAACTGTCTGGATTTTATCCTGTAATTTTTTGCTTCACCTATTAGCTCACCCCTGCCGGCATCATGGCAGTCTCTTAAACTTTTTTCTTAATGCTATAATATGAATGCGATTGCCACGCCCGTTGGGCTCGCAATGACAATTAGATTGAGATTGCCACACACTGACAAAAAAGAAAGGCACAAAATGCTCGATAAAGAACTGCTCCAAAAAATACTTAAAAAAACCCTTTCTTCCGGCGGGGAATATGCCGATGTGTTCGTTGAGCGCAGGAAGCCGACATCCATCCAGCTTGAAGACGATAAGATAGAAAAAATATTCTCCGGGATAGACTCCGGAGTCGGCATAAGACTGATACATAACTCCAAGACCTTCTATGCCTTCAGTAATGACCTGTCTGAAAAGGCATTATTGGAAATTGCAGACAGCCTGACAAAGGCATCCAAATCTCCCCAAAAGGACATAACCCTCGACCTCAGGAAACAAAGGCCTGAGGTAAACTTCAACATAAAATTAATCCCCGAAACTGTTCCTATGGATAAAAAAATAGAGCTTGTCAGAACTGCAAACAAGACTGCGCGTGCTTTTGACAAAAGGATTAAACAGGTAATTGTAATGTACCGGGATTCTGCCCAAAAAGTTCAGATAGCAACATCAGAAGGTTTCATAGCAGAGGATGAACGCATTCATACACTTATGGTCGTCCATGTTATCGCATCTGATAACGGAGTAATCCAGACAGGATATGAGCCGGCAGGTGGCCTGATAGGCTTTGAACTCTTTGAAAATGTAAAACCGGAAGAGCTTGCCTTAACAGCAGCAAAGCGCGCAACCATGATGCTTACTGCAAGAAGGGCTCCCGGAGGAAGAATGCCTGTTGTAATATCATCAAATGCGGGCGGCACAATGATACACGAGGCCATAGGTCACGGCCTTGAGGCTGACCTTGCACAGCAGGGACTTTCAGTATATTCAGGTAAAATAGGAGAGACAGTTGCATCGCCTTTAATCACTGTTCTTGATGATGCCACTATTCCAAATAAAAGAGGCTCTTTCAAATTTGATGACGAGGGAACACCTTCACAAAGAACAGTCCTTGTTAAAAACGGGGCGCTGACAGGTTATATGTATGACAACTACACTGCCATGCAGGACAAAACAAGGTCCACAGGCAACGGACGCAGGGAGTCCTATCACAGCAGGCCGATTCCGAGAATGACCAACACATTTATAGCGTCAGGGGAATCTCTGCCTGAAGACGTTCTAAAATCCACGCCTAAAGGCCTTTTCGTTAAAAAGATGGGTGGCGGCCAGGTTAATACAGTAACCGGCGATTTTGTTTTCGAGGTACAGGAAGGCTATATAATTGATAATGGAAGGATTGGAGAGCCGGTGAGAGGGGCTACGCTCACAGGTAATGGCCCGGAAGTGCTGAAATCCATTGATAGGGTCGGCTCTGACATGGGATTTTCAATAGGAACATGCGGGAAGGACAACCAGGGAGTGCCTGTATCAGATGCAATGCCTACAATAAGAATACCTGAAATTGTTGTAGGCGGTGAAGCATAAGGTGTGTTGATAACTACACATCTGATGAATATAAACAACGCTTTTATCCATAAATCCCTTGATTTTAAAAAAGATTTATCTGGCACTCTATTTGCATTCATCTAATGGTCATGCGTCTGCAAAGAACAATAAAACAGGAAGTGAGCTTCGAAGGCATAGGGCTTCATACAGGTAACCATGTCAACGTACAGCTCAAGCCGGCATCGAGAGATACCGGCATTATTTTCCATAGAATAGACAAAAATGTAATGATAAGGGCGCATGTAGGCGAAGTTTCAGACACTGCGTTTGCAACAAGTCTCGGCTCTAATGGCACAAGAATAAAGACCGTTGAACATATTCTTGCGGCAATATCAGGACTGGGGATAGATAATCTTGTTATTGAGATGGATGGCTCTGAGGTACCAATTCTTGACGGCAGTTCTACTGAACTTATTGATATAATCCTGAAAGGCGGAATCGCAAAACAGGGCAAAAAAAGACCGTACTTGCGTATTGTAAAGCCTGTTGTTCTCGAGGACGGGCATTCTGAGATTGCTGCTTTTCCGTATGAGGGCAGAAAAATTACTTACAGAATACATTTCAATCACCACCTTTTAGGCGAACAAAGGCTGAGCATTGATCTCAATGAGGAAACCTTCATAAAAGAAGTGGCCCCGGCAAGGACCTTCGGGTTTTTAAAGGATGTAGAATATTTGAGGGCAAATGGCCTTGTAAAGGGAGGCTCGTTGGATAATGCTATAATCCTTGGAGACAACGGGGTACTTAATAAATCAGGCCTGAGGTTCAAAGATGAATTCGTAAGACATAAAATACTTGATTTTATTGGAGATTTCTCCCTGATAGGGTTTCCTGTGCACGGCCATATAATAGCAAACCGGGCAGGACATTCAACAAACATAAAGTTCATAAAGAAACTGCTTTCAGCTACGGATTGCTGGGAAATTGTATCAGATGTTGAGCATGCCCAAGTACTGACTTACTCATAAAAAACACTGCAATTTCAGGAAGTTACAAAATTGTACTTGATTTATTTGTAAAAATCAGTATCTTATAAGGATAAGCCTCTGAAAAAAGAGGCTGGAGAGTCGGATCTCCAGCCCAAAAGATTCTAAACAGTAACTTATTTCTTTTTCTTCTTTGCTGCTGCTTTCTTCTTGGCTGCCATTATAATTCACCCCCTCTCCATCCCCCTAAGGGGAAAGCATAAAGTTTATATCCTGCCTACCAGGGTAATCCTTTTTCCTGATAGCAGTTTTTCCAGATCAATATCTCCTTTTTCCTTCTTGACCTTATATTCCGAGTCATCAAGCAGTGTATAGTGAATCTTCTTGCCAAACTCATCTTCCAGGGCCTTCAGGCTTGCTCCGATATTATTGGACGTCGCACCGATTATGAAAAGGTCAACTGTGCCCACATCCTCGCTCTCTGCATATGGACCGTAAAGAAATGCTGCCTTTGCACCGGACTTTCTGATCATTGTCTTTAAAGCTCCGGGCAGACCGAGAGATTTGGCAATGAGGTTCTTGAGTTCTGAAAACAACTGAGACGTCTTATTAGCCTGAAAGTATTTCAGATTAGCAACCTTATGGCTGAACACTATACCCATCTTTTCGAGGTTATCGAGTTCTCTCTTGACACCGGATGGATTCTTTCTTATAAGGGTTGCTATTTCCCTGACATAGAACTTTTCATCAGGGCTATTTAAGAGAAGGGCCAGCACATCAGCTCTTATAGTTGATGAGAAGAGCATCTTTAGGGTCTCTCCTGTTGGCTGTTTTACCATCTTGCATTATGTTATACCACAGCAATTCAGGTTTGTCAACAAAAAAATCAATATTTTATACAAACCTCTATTTTTTTTATTCGTTAGCTAAAGTAACAGTCAACGACCAAGCCGTCAATGAATACAGAAACACACATAAGGCATAAGGATTGATGCAGTTGCCAATACAGTACACTTAGTTGCATATACAAGAAACTTAGTAATTGATACAGAAGAGCAGATTAATGCTAACTTTGATGCTGTACGCGGAACAATCGCATACAAACATGTGAAATACTATATATAGTGGCCGCTGATAAGCCGCATACAAGTTGCGAAATATCTAAACTTTAAACTTTAGGGTTTATCTCTACGCATCAGGAAAGGCGAAAATATTATATACTGAGCTTGCAAATCTGAAAGATAGTTTTTAAAGCGGATAGCTTAACCTTTGTATCTCTTGAAAATAAGGCAGGCGTTTGTCCCGCCGAAGCCGAAGGAATTCGACATCACACAGTTCACTTCCATCTTCCTTGCCTTGTTAGGGACATAATCAAGGTCGCACTGCGGGTCAGGATTATCAAGATTTATTGTCGGAGGCACAATATTATCCCTCATGCACAGGACGCTTATGACAGCCTCCACGCCTCCTGCAGCGCCAAGCAAATGGCCTGTCATGGACTTTGTCGAACTCATTGCAACTTTATAGGCATGTTCCTTAAAAACCGTTTTTACAGCAATGCTTTCGAGTTCATCACCATATTTCGTGGATGTGCCATGGGCATTTACATAATCAATATCTGACGGCTTAACACCTCCGTCCCTGAAAGCCATTGCCATGCACCGCGCTGCGCCCTCGCCTTCAGGCGCAGGTGAAGTTATGTGATATGCATCTGACGTCATTCCATATCCGACAACTTCTGCCTGTATCTTTGCTCCTCTTGCAAGTGCGCTTTCGAGGCTCTCAAGCACCATAATGCCGGAGCCCTCTCCCATTACAAAACCGTCTCTGTCCCTGTCAAAAGGCCTGCTTGCCTTTTCAGGTTCATTGTTTCGTGTCGAGAGCGCCTTCATTGCATTGAAACCGCCTATGCCCAATGGAGTTATGACTGATTCAGAGCCTCCTGCAATCATTGCCTCGGCATCACCCCGCTGAATCATCTTAAAGGCATCTCCGATTGCATGGCTTCCTGAGGCACATGCAGTTGCCACTGCAGAATTCGGGCCTTTAGCGCCAAATCTTATAGATACCTGACCGGCTGCAAGGTTTATTATCAGCATAGGGATAAAGAAAGGCGTGATCCTTCTGGGGCCTCTTTCAAGCAGGACAGAATGATAATGCTCAATAGCAGGCAGCCCGCCAATGCCTGAACCGATTATAACTCCGACCTTTTCAGTATTGGCCTCCGTTATCTTTAAACCCGAATCCTTCATCGCCATGTCCGAAGCCGCAATAGCGAGATGGATAAAACGGTCCATCTTCTTTACTTCTTTAGGCTCTATGTAGTCTTCAGGGTTAAAGCCCTCTATCTCGCCTGCTATCTGCGTTGCAAATGCCGAAGAGTCAAAGTGGGTAAGCCTTCTGACGCCTGACCTGCCTTCAATAAGTCCTTCCCAACTTTTTTCGACTCCAATACCGAGAGGCGTGACAATCCCCACCCCTGTTACAACAACTCTCTTTTTTCCCATCAAGGCTTTTTGCTGTTAATATATGCTATTGCGTCTTTTACCTTGGTTATCTTCTCAGCATCTTCATCGGGTATCTCTATATTGAAAGCCTCTTCAAATGCCATTACAAGTTCAACAGTATCCAGAGAGTCCGCACCGAGATCCTCAACAAAAGATGCCTCGGGCGTCACCTCAGCAGAATTAACCCCGAGCTGTTTTGATATAATCTCTTTTACTTTTTCGTCAACCATTAAAGCACCTCCAATTAAATTCTTATTTTAAACTACACTGCTAAAATTTATACGTACATGCCTCCATTGACATGTATTACCTGTCCCGTTATATACCCTGCCTCCGGCGATGCAAGAAAAACAACAGCATTTGCAACATCCTCGGGCGTGCCGAACCTCCCTAACGGAATTGCCCTCTTCATCTCATCCTTAACGTTTTCAGGGAGGGCATCAGTCATCGCAGTTGTTATGAAGCCGGGGGCAACGGCATTTGCAGTTATGCCTCTGCTTGCATATTCCTTTGCAGTAGTCTTTGTCAGGCCGACAATCCCTGCCTTTGACGCGCTGTAGTTTGCCTGTCCCGGATTTCCCATGAATGCAACAACAGATGCTATATTTATAATCCGTCCATATCTCTGCTTTGCCATTATCTTAATTGCCTCTTTCGAGCAAAGAAACACGCTCTTCAGATTAATGTTAATTACAGTATCCCAATCCTCTTCTTTCATCCTCATTATAAGGCCGTCCCTTGTTATGCCTGCATTATTTATGAGAATGTTTATTTTACCAAATTCTTTTGATATATCTTCAAATATTTTAATTACCTCATCTGATTTCGAAACATCGAGCTTAACCGGCATTGTCTTTACGCCAAGTTTTTCAAGCTCAGCAGCGGTATCTTTTGCCTGTTCAAGGCTGATATCAGCAATAACAAGATTAACGCCTTTTCTGGCAAGCGCATCTGCTATTGCCTTTCCAATACCACGCGCACCTCCTGTAACAACAGCAACCTGTTCCCTAAAATCCATTTTTTCCTCCGGAAAAAAGTCGGCTATAATTTTAACAGAGAATTCTTATTATTTTCCAGTCTTTTCAGAAAAGACCTGTCTTTCCATTTGTCAGGACAGAAAAGCAGAATCCTTGTTCACATGGAAATCTTATATTATTGGAAGTAAAAAAAACAAGCATTGCGGTGTGTTATAATTTATGGTATTAGTTTATATTAGTGCAATAATATAATTTTATGAATAAAAAAATAAAAAAAGCCATATTCCCCGCAGGGGGACTCGGGACAAGGTTTCTGCCTGCAACAAAGGCTTCGCCCAAAGAGATGCTGCCTATTGTTGATAAACCCATGATCCAGTATGCAATCGAAGAAGTAATGGCATGCAATATTAAAGAGTTCATAATAATCACGGGAAAATACAAGCGCTCCATAGAAGACCATTTTGATTCTGCATATGAGCTTGAAGAAAATCTCCGGAAACTCGACAAGAAAAAGCTCCTGGAGAAAATAACAAGACTCAATCACCTGAACTTTGCATACATCCGGCAGAAGGCAGCGCTCGGGCTTGGACATGCAATCCTTTGCGTAAAGCCCTTTGTAAAGGACGAACCATTTGCAGTCCTTCTCAGTGATGATGTAATAGAACCTGAGGAGACGCTTCTTAAGGATATGATTAAACTTTATGAAAAACTTGAATGCCCGATACTGGCGCTCGAAGAAGTTCCCATGACAGACATACACAAGTATGGCGTAATAGAAGGAACAGATTCCGGCAATGGGCTGTATAAGATTAATAACCTCATTGAAAAACCTTCAAAAGAAAAGGCGCCTTCCAATCTCGCAATAATAGGAAGATATATTCTTACACCGGAGATATTCAGCATCCTTGAGAAACTGACGCCGGGCAGAGGAGGCGAAATACAACTTACAGATGCACTGAGAGAACTTCTCAAAAAACAGGCCATTTACGGCTACCTATTTAAAGGCAAAAGATACGACGCCGGAGACAAGCTGGGATATCTCAAGGCAACAGTTAACTTTGCGCTGAAAAATGCAGAGGTTTCAGAGGCATTCGGTAAATACTTGCTTGATATTGCACACATGTTAAAAAACAAAAAACATCATGAAGATAAAACACATTAAAAAATTCGGAATTCAACTTGAGAGCCCTGAAAAAGTCCTTTTTGGCTGTCATTGCGAGGAGCGTAAGCGACGTGGCAATCTCTAACAGGCTGGTTTATATAAAGGCGATATTGCAGAGTTTATCCCGAGCGATAAAATCGAGATTGCTTCGCCTTCGGCTCGCAATGACAAGCGAGGGACCTGCTCGCAATGACAATTTATGAGGGTTTTTCAGCAGTCTCAACTTTTACTAAAACTGTTATAAAATAAAGTTAGGAGCTTAGAATGGCAAATCTTGCAGAAAAAGAAGAGAAAGAGATTGAGATACCTGATAGCCTTCCCGTGCTTCCCGTAAGAGATATCGTTGTCTTCCCTTATATGATATTGCCTCTCTTTGTTGGAAGAGATATGTCTATAAAGGCTATAGAACATTCATTGAGCACAAACAAGATGGTCATGCTTCTTACGCAAAAGGACCTTAATGCAGAGAATCCGATACCTGATGAACTGTATTCTATCGGCACTGTGGGACTTATAATGCGGATGCTGAAACTTCCTGATGGAAGGGTCAAGGTACTTGTGCAGGGCCTTGCCAAGGCAAGGGCAGTAAAGTTTTCTCAGGAGGAGCCATTCTTTACAGCAGGCATAGAAAAAATATTTGATAAGAAGCCGGAAGAAATAACAATTGAGATAGAAGCCATAATGAGAAGTGTAAGGGAACAGATAGACAAGGCAGTCTCTCTCGGCAAAACAATCCTCCCTGATATAATGATCGTTATCGAAAACCTCGACGATCCTGGAAAACTTGCCGACCTTATTGCGTCAAACATAGGCCTGAAGACAGAGCAGGCCCAGGCAGTGCTTGAGATAACAGACAATGTTAAGCGATTAAAAAAAGTCAGCGAGATAATGAACAGGGAGATAGAGCTTCTGACCGTCCAGCAGAAGATTCAGACAGAAGTAAGGGGTGAAATAGACAAGAACCAGAGGGAATATTTCCTCAGAGAACAGTTAAAGGCTATACAGAAAGAGCTTGGCGATATAGATGAGCGCTCAGAAGAGATAAAGGAATTCAAGAAAAAGATTTTGGAAGTAAAGATGCCGGAAAAAGTCCAGAAGGAGGCGGAAAAGCAGCTCAAGCGTCTCGAAAAGATGCATCCTGACAGCGCTGAAGCCGGAACAGTCAGGACATACCTTGAATGGATGGTTGAGGTTCCGTGGTCCAAATCAACTAAAGACAGCCTGGATATAAAGGCAGCCCAAAAGGTGCTTGACGATGACCACTATGATCTCGAAAAGGTAAAAGAACGCATTCTGGAATATCTCAGCGTAAGAAAATTGAAAAAAGAAAAAATGAAGGGCCCGATACTCTGCTTCATAGGCCCTCCCGGGGTCGGCAAGACATCTTTGGGAAAATCAATAGCAAGGTCCTTGGGAAGAGAATTTGTCCGCATGTCTTTGGGCGGGGTAAGAGATGAAGCAGAAATAAGAGGACATAGAAGGACATATGTTGGAGCGCTGCCCGGCAGAATAATACAGGGAATAAAGACTGCAGGCACAAACAACCCCGTTTTCATGCTCGATGAAATAGACAAGGTAGGCACGGATTTCAGGGGTGACCCCTCATCCGCTCTACTTGAGGTTCTCGACCCTGAACAGAATAATACATTTGTTGACCATTACCTCACAGTGCCATTTGACCTTTCAAGGGTAATGTTTATCACAACAGGGAACCTTGTCGACACAATACCAAGCCCTTTGCGGGACAGGATGGAAATAATTCATCTTTCCGGATACACAACAGAGGAGAAGCTTGGGATCGCAAAAAACTATCTTATCCCTAAACAGCTTGAAGAGCACGGCATAACAAATAAGATACTGAAGATAACGGACCCGGCTGTTTTAATGACAATATCCCAGTATACAAGGGAGGCAGGCGTCAGAAACCTTGAAAGGGAGATAGCCAATCTGTGCAGAAAGGTTGCAAAAAAAATAGCAGACGGCAAACAGAAAATATTCGCCATAAACGCCAAAAATCTTCACAGGTTTCTTGGTGTTCCAAAATACCTGCCTGAAGAGGAGATGGAAAAAGATGAGGTTGGTGTTGCAACCGGCCTTGCCTGGACAGAGTCGGGAGGCGACATAATTTATGTTGAGGCAACAACCATGAAGGGAAAAGGGAGCCTTACCCTTACAGGGCAGCTCGGAGACGTTATGAAGGAGTCTGCACAGGCAGCTTTAAGCTATGTCCGCTCAAAGGCTAAGTCACTTGGGATAAAGGATGAGGTATTCTCAAAAATAGATATTCACATACATGTCCCTGCAGGCGCAACACCCAAGGATGGTCCCTCGGCAGGTATAACAATGGCAACATCCATTGCATCTGCACTCACAGGGAAACCTGTAAAAAAGGATGTTGCAATGACAGGTGAGGTCACCTTAAGAGGCAGGGTTCTTCCAATAGGCGGACTCAAGGAAAAAGCGCTCGCTGCAAAAAGAATGGGCATCAAAGTGGTAATTGTGCCAAAAAGAAATAAAAAAGACCTCGAAGATATTCCCAAGTATGTTAAGAAGGATATGGAGTTTATCTTCGCAGATACAATGAACGATGTGCTCAAGGCAGCGCTTAAAACTAAAAAGAAAACAAAGAAGTGAATAGTTTTTTAACTAACAAAAACGCAATAAATCCTTATACATTGTCATTGCGAGCGACCAACGGGAGCGTGGCAATCTCACTTGTCGCTATGAGATTGCTTCGTCGTTTCACTCCTCGCAATGACACCTTACTTATTGCATTTGTATTAAATATACTATCCACTGACAGCCAATAACTGACATGCAGCTTTCTGATATTGGAGAGCTTTCTCTCTTAGAAACAATCCGTAAGAGGTTTGCCTATAAATCCAGAGGTATCATTGTCGGCATAGGCGATGATGCAGCCGTAATAAAACCCCGGGGTAAAAAACTCCTTATCACCACTGATATGATGGTTGAAAGAGTGCACTTTGATTTAAGCTTTACAACACCTTACCAGCTTGGATTCAAACTCGTCTCTGTAAATGTAAGTGACATCTATGCAATGGGGGGGATACCTCATTACCTTTTGCTTGATATTGCAATGAATAAAACAACAGAGGAATCATTTGTTAATAGTTTTTTTGACGGTATTCAGGATGCCATAAAGTTATATGGGATATCGCTTATTGGCGGAGACATCTCTTCTTCAAAAAATGACATGGTTGCAGCTGCATCTCTCATAGGATACGCAGAAATACCTGTAAAGCGTTCAGGTGCAAAACCAGGGGATAAAATATATGTAACAGGCAACCTCGGAGACTCTGCATGCGGGCTGGAATTACTTAAGAGGATAAAACAACCTGTTCATATCAAAAGAACGATGCAAGATGCAGGATGCAGGATACAGGATAAAAAAGATCGTGAATCATGTATCATGAATCGTGCATCTAAGCAACACCTGAAATCCAAACTTTCAAAACTACGCCTCACATGGAATGTTATTGCCCCGTTGCTCAGAAGACATCTCATGCCGGAGGCAAGAAACCCCAAAAATTTTGTCAGGCATGCCACAGCAATGCTTGATTTAAGCGATGGTTTATTTATTGACTTATCAAGACTGTGCAACGAAAGCAAAGTCGGCGCAAGGATTTACATGAAGCATATTCCTGTATCCAGGCAGGCAAAAAAGGCATCATCAGCTTTAGGACTGGATTTATTTAAACTCGCCGCTTCAGGCGGAGAAGATTATGAATTGCTCTTTACAGCGCCTCCGCACCCCCCCATCCCCCCCTTAATAAGGGGGGGCGTAGGAGGGGTGAAGATAACCTGTATAGGTGCTATCACAAAAAAAGGCATGGTTGCAGTTGATAAATACGGAAAGGAATCTGCATTAAAAGCAGAGGGTTACCAACACTATGGGATTCAGAGATAGGCTCAGAGACATATTGAGTCTCAAAGACTCCCCTCACAGGCTGGCAATGGCATTTGCTGTCGGTATTTTCATAGGGATGTCTCCTCTGCTCGGACTCCACACAGTTCTTGGCCTTGCAATAGCATGGGCATTCAGATTAAACAGGATAGTCACTATTACAGGGGTATTCGTAACAAACCCATGGACTATAGTTCCTATTTATACTTTCAGCACTTATGTCGGAGCAAAATGCCTCGGCATAAAAAATATAATTCCGGGAATAGACTGGGCACACATTACATTCACTTACCTTCTTCACGAGTTTAAACCTCTCCTTATGCCTTTTGTCTTAGGCACGTTGCTTGTTGGCTTTATCTCTGCGGTTATCGGATATTTCATCATCTACCAGACAGTGAAAAAGGCTCATTCCCTTGGCAAATAAGGTTTCTGTCATAAGCCTCGGCTGTCCGAAAAACATGGTTGATTCTGATAACCTTACACGAAAACTTATCAGCAATGGATTCCTGTATCTCAACGCTCCTGAGGATGCGGATATCCTTCTCATCAACACATGCGGCTTTATTGAAGATGCCAAAAAGGAATCAATTGAAGAAATACTGAAGCTGGCAGCATTAAAAAAAGGGTCAACCCTCGAACCCTATCCAAAACTCATTGTATTCGGCTGTCTTGCAAAAAGATATAAAGATGAAATATTGAAGGAGATACCTGAGATAGACGCAATATTCGGAGTTGGAGAGGATGAAAAGATTGTTGAATACTGCGAAAAAATAAAAGGGTCAAGGGTTAATGGTCAGAACAGGATGCAAGATACAGGATACAGGATACAGGATAAAAAAAATCGTGCATCGTGCATCGTGCATCGTGAATCATCCTATGCTTATCTGAAAATTTCTGACGGATGCAATAAAAAATGCTCATACTGCGTCATACCGTCAATCAGGGGTAAATATAAGAGCCTCATGCCTGACGAGATAATAAAAGAAGCTGAAAGGCTCGTAAAGGCAGATATAAAGGAACTCATACTCGTTGCGCAAGATACCGCCTGCTACGGCAAAGACCTTAAGCCGCCTGAGGCGGACAATATTGCATCCCTGCTTAAAGACCTGTGCTCACTAAAAGGTGATTTCTGGATAAGGCTGCTTTATGCCTACCCTGCTTCAATAAGTGAATCCCTCCTGAGAGTAATTGCGGAGGAGGATAAGATATGCAAGTATCTTGATATCCCCTTTCAACACTCCGAGGACAGAATACTTAAATTGATGAAAAGAGGAGGCGACAGAAAAGGATATCTGAACCTTATCAGGAAAATCAGAAGCACAATACCTGATATCGTCCTCAGAACAACTTTTATCATAGGCTTTCCATCTGAGACAGAAAAAGAATTTCATTCTCTTTTAGATTTCATAGATGAAGTAAAATTTGACAGGCTGGGCGTCTTTAAATACTCAAGAGAAGAAGGCACGCCTGCGGCAAAACTCAAGGGACAAATATCAGATATAATAAAAAACAGAAGGATCAATGAGATAATGAAACATCAGGCATATATCTCTTTAGACGAAAACAAAAAACTTATCGGCAGACAATTTAAGGCCCTTATTGATGAGGTTACTAATGGGATAGCAATTGGAAGGCTGTATTCCCATGCGCCTGAAATAGACGGGGTTGTAATAATTGACGATTGCAGAATGCGCCGTGCCTGCCGGCAGGCAGGGAATACGGAATTGATGTCGAAAGCCGGGGATTTTGTAAACATTAAAATTACAAACGCCTTTGATTATGATCTAAAAGGGACTATTGTTAAATGAAACAAACATGCCAACAAGTCGGCACAAAGGAGAATGAAAATGTCATTCCAGCTCGGTTGCGAGTCGTAACGACTTGTATTGTTTGTCATTCCAGCTTGTCTGGAATCGTTCTTAAGAAGGATGCTGGACAAGCCAGCATGACAAAAAGAGGTATTTTCAAATGAAAAAAATCCCGTGGCTTCATATAATCCTGTTTATTGCCACATTCCTCTCAACCCTTGCAGTGGGTGCGCTTCAAGTCCAGCCAATAGAAAATATAACTAAAGACCCATCAAAGATATTAAAAGGGCTGCCATTCTCGCTGACACTGATGCTTATACTCCTCTGTCATGAACTCTCGCATTACATTGCCTCTAAAAAGCATCACATAAAAGCAACCCTGCCCTATTTCATCCCTGCCCCAACGCTTATCGGGACAATGGGCGCATTCATAAAAATGAAATCTCCTATCACAACCAGAATGGCGCTGATAGATATTGGCGCATCAGGACCCATAGCAGGTTTTATTATATCCCTGATAGCAACACTGATTGGCCTCCCATTATCACAAGTCATACTCACAAAAGGAATAAAGGGCAGCCTGGCCCTCGGTGACTCTCTGCTTTTTTCTCTGCTCTCGCGCCTTATCCTGGGAGAGATACCCGATTCATATGACGTCCTTTTGCACCCCATTGCATTTGCAGGCTGGATCGGTTTTTTTGTTACAGCATTAAATCTTATCCCTGTAGGACAGCTCGACGGAGGACATATTGCCTATGCCATCATGGGAGAAAAACATATACATATATCAAAGGTCCTTGTGCCGGTACTGATAGTACTCGGGTTTTTTCTGTGGGAAGGCTGGATTATATGGGGAGTGCTGCTGTTAATACTGGGACTGCGGCATCCGCCTGTTTTGTACTGGGAAACACCGTTAGACAAAAACAGAAGGGCTATCGGCTGGATTACAGCAATAATTTTTATTATTACATTCATACCGACTCCGTTTAAGGCGCTGCCCTAAAATAAAAAACATTCCTGCAATACAAGAGTAGAAATCCGGTTATGTTTTATTTCCTATAAGGGCTTTGATTACCTGTATTACCTGCTGGATAGTTTCCGGTGATTGTTTCTTAAGGAGTTGTTGCGCCTCATGAACGCGCCTTGTTTTTATATCAAAATCAAGGAGGTGCGACAGCGTGGTGTTCAGCACCCTTGCAATATGATGCAGGGTTTTAAGCGTCGGCAATTGTTTGCCGCGTTCTATCTTGCCTATATAGTCTGTGCTCAGCCCGCAGAGTTCTGCGAGTTTTTCCTGTGTGAGTTTCCGCTTTCCTCTCTCATTCTTTATCTGCTGTCCTATTTTTTGCTCAAGGGTCATTTTTGCCATCTTTACTTATGATATGTCTTTTGAGGCGTTTAGATTAACAGACTATAAGAGCGTAAACTTATTAAAAAACTTGACTAATAGGGCGTATTTATTTATTATTTACCATGCCCTGTCTGTCGAGGAAATGGGAAAATAAACCGCATTATAGAAGCATAACGAGCCCTTAATGGAAGAAAAGCGACATTTCAGAAGGTATAGAAAATGCTCGGAGTTCAGCCTCCTTATCAAAGATAAACCCTTCAAGGCAAAAACACTCGACTATTCACTCACAGGCATTGGGGCGCTGGTTGAGGACAGCCCGCCTATTAAACAAGGAGCTGTCGTCAGCCTTAATATAACTGTTCCCCTTCTAATGACCGAAGGGAAGATCGTCTGGACCAAGAGGATAAAGTCAGGGTTGAAGATAGGTATCAGCAGTAACGGAGATTTAAGGGGCAATCTTGAGGATTATGCGCTTGCAGATACGCTCACGGGTCTTCAGAGAACCAGCAAGACAGGCATACTCGAAGTCATAAACAACGCAATATGCAAAAGGATTTATATCAAGAACGGCGACATGATCTTTGCAGCCTCGAATTGGGACAATGACAGACTCGGCGATATTTTGCTTAAGGAAAAGAAGATTACACAGGAACAGTATGACGAGTCCGTCAAGGAGATGAAAAAGACAAAACAGAGGCAGGGTACTGTGCTCGTCAGGCTCGGCCATCTCAAGCCGCAGGACCTTGCAGCGGCAGTAACCCATCAAATCGAGGAGATAATTGTAAGCCTTTTCAGTCTGAGGCATGGGAGTTTTGAATTTAAAAAAGGGCCTCTGCCTACTGATGAAATAATCATGTTAAAATTGAGCGCTGCAAACCTTATATACAGAGGGGTAAAAAGGATTAACGTGCTCAATGATATAATCGGCAACCTGCCTCCTATGGATTCTATCCTCTGCTTTTCAACAGACCCTTTAAAACTCTTTCAGAACATAAGTCTGGATATTGACGGCAAGACAATACTCTCTTATATAGATGGCAAGACCGCAATAAATCATATTGTCTTTGCATCAAACCTCGATCGGCTTAGTGCATTGAAGACCATATATGCACTTTTGAGCACAGGAATAATCGAGGCTGTAGAGGAAAGGGTAAAGGAAGAGGAGGTTCAGGAGGTAGCAGCAGAGGATATTATCGGGGAGGCAGAGGTAAAGGTTGATGCCGAAATCGTTAATATGATAGAGGAGACTTACGATAAATACAAAGACCTCGGATATTATGGCGTGCTTGGGGTTAAACAATATGCGACAACCTCCGAAATAAAGAGCGCCTATTATGATGTGGCGAAGAGATTTCACCCGGACAGACATTTCTATCTCTCATCTGAAACCTTAAAAGGCAAGCTGACCGAAATATTTGCTTATGTAACAGAAGCATACACAACACTCTCCAGTTCTGAAAAAAGAAGGCAGTATGACAGACAGCTTTCACATAGAACCGGCCCAACACTCTCCAATGAAGAGCTTGCAGCAGAAAGATTTGCGGAGGGGAAGATTGAGCTTGCAAAGTCCAATCTTGCACAGGCCATGGAGCTTTTCGGTCAGGCCGCGTATCTTAATAGCTCAACAGCAAAATATCATTACCATTATGGATTAGCCCTCATTAAGCTCAACAGATTAAAAGAGGCGTCAAGGGCCGTTGAGAGGGCTCTCAAGATAGAGCCTTCAAATCCTGATTACCTGGCCGAGGCCGGGCATATCTATCTAAAGCTGAACCTTTCAGGACGGGCCAAGAGTAACCTTGAAGCAGCCTTAAAAATATCACCTTCTCATAAAAGGGCGGCTGAGGGGATGGAAGACCTGTCGGTTAAGGCATCATGAATAACAGAGAATTGGGAAATACAGACCCTGACTTTACAATAAATCAACTCCTGCCTCAGGATCAATCTCTGCTCAAACATAACTCAGGTCAGATAAATATCAAGCTCGTCAGAGAGCGCTTCTCGAAAGCCCTGGACGAGATAACGCGCCTTGAAAAAATAATTGAAGATAAGGATACGCTGCTGGCAACAGCTGAAAAAGAAAAAGAAAGACTGCTTCATACGCTGAATAAGGCCATCGAGGACAAGAAAAGGCTGCACAATAAATTGGCAGATTTTGACGTATTGAGAAATATGGAGATAGCAGAGATTAAACAAAGCGCTGAAAAGATGGTGAGTAAAATAAATCACCTGCGCGAAGAAACTAATGAGCTAATGGATGATATTTTTGAAAAAGATAAGACTATTGAGGAGATGAAATATAAAATTGAGAAAAAAGAGCTTCAGCTTCGGGATGTTCAGGCTGAGCTGGATACAGCAATAGAGACCCTGAGGGGAAGCGAATCTGCATATAAGGAGCTGCAAACCAATTATAAGGCTGTTAAACAGGAAAGAGCTGAGCTGATAGAAAAGCTCAATGCGCCTGTTGAACAGCAAGACACAGGACCTTCAGTTGAGGAATATAGAAAACTTCTTGATATAGCCGTTTCTGAAAAAGAGCTGCTTGAAAAAAGGCTTTCAGGTCTGAGAGAGCAGAGGGACAGAGACTTGTCAGAGCATCACACCGCCATAGAGAAGCTCACTGCTGAAAAAGACAAGCTCGAAACAGCACACCGGACCATTGAAAGACTCACATCAGAAAGAGATGAACTCAATCTTAAATTAACAGAGGCTAATAATCCCCCCGTCCCCCCTTTTCCGCACTCAGGCGGATTCGCTGAGGAGAAAGAAAAGGTCGGAGACTCGACTCTACGAGGAGGCAAGGGAGGATTTGAAAAAAAGGTCGGAGAGCTATCAGCAGATAAAAAGATGCTATATTTTAAAGATAAAACCGTCAGTCAAAAATTTCCGGAAAAGATGATATATATAGCGCCATCAAAATTCGGGTGGATAAAAAAAGTATTGCAAGCGCGATTGTTTTAGTTATTCCCGGCATGGCTGGTGTGTTCCTGACAAGATCAAATTACGCAACATCAGGAGGAATTTATGTTAATAGCTGATCTTTTTAGACTTATTGGATATCTCTCTCTTGTGATTGGACTTCTCTTGTTATTTGCTCCACGTGTGCTAAAGAAGCTTAATGAATTGTCTGGCAGGATGATAGCTAAGACTGACAATCTTACTTTTTCCTACAGGATTGGATTTGGCGTCTCACTTATGCTTGCCTCCCTATTCATGTTCTTCATGGCATACTATTTTGCAAAGAAACATTATTAAACTATAGTAAACGAAATAAGTAATCTTACATTTTCTGTCATTCTGGCTTGTCCAGAAT
>Ga0265292_1000371_pt1 | contig 68982 bp, 81 predicted proteins | sample Munlanlewell296A_FD_189080 | JGI IMG/M metagenome (GOLD analysis project Ga0265292, IMG submission 189080) | Leachate microbial communities from a municipal landfill in Southern Ontario, Canada - Leachate well 296A | ecosystem: Engineered > Solid waste > Landfill > Unclassified | place: Canada...
CAGAGGATGAAGATAGTGCTGCCCAACAAACCAAAGATTATACAAAATGTAGTGCAGAAAATCGCCTGATTTTCAACCTAACCTCTTGATATGATTGACTTTCAATTTTCAAACTGCGGAAGATGGGCTAATGTCAAGGTGCGACCCCAATGCGCGCAATGTTCTCACAGGGTTGAGCAGGAAGGGCTATGGGCATCTTGCAAAGACCTTATCTACGAACTGCGGTCTGGGCAATGAGTTTCTTCAAAGGCAGTGGCTTATTTCTATACGAACACTGTGGATTGGAATTCACTATCCGGCCAAGGCCCGATAATTTCTGCGAAACGCCCCGTGCGGACCCGCATGCGGGGTGTTGTGGGGAGGGACGGTTAATTACCGTCCCTTACCCGATTGTACGTTCTTTATTGTTTTATTATTCTCCTATCCATGCGTCAATAGGAACCATGCCTTGGACTCCAAGATCGAAAAGAGCTGTAATTCGATGATGCCCATCGAGTATCTTGATTCCGAGGGGGGTAACAGCTACTGCGACTGGTGCAGAGAGCCTTCCTGTCGTTATAATATTTTTTTTGTGCCAAGCAAGGCTATCCCTGGACGGTTTGGAATCCCTACCGATAAGTGCCCAAACATCCGTGGTTTTATTCAAGATGACCATATCGATGTCGTCTTGAGAACCTTTGCAGAGGATATCTTTGTTAAGAAGAAACGAAGAGAGTTTCCATTTGAGTTTACTGAGGCTGGAAAGCGAGAAGGGGTAAAGAATCCGATACCAATCAGTTCCGTTGAGGGAGTCATAAATACTAAGGAAGGGCCAATCGATGTCGTTAATGATTAAGGGTACTAAAAAAGTGTCGAATACTTCGGAGGGCATTTTGGGAAGCATAGATTTGGCTCTCTCGATTGGTGTCATTTGTTATTTGCCTTTAATTTTAATTTCTTCGTACAACGCAGAAGTCACCTGACGGTGAGGAGCGCAGCGGAACACCGGTCAGGTGGATTGACATGTTCGGATTCGAGTTCATCCTGCGAATCGCGCTACATTTTTGCAATTCCCCAAGGTAAGCACCACATGTTTTTCGTCCTTCATGTTGTAATTTCCAACAAGTGCAAACCTGAATTCCTTTTGTCCACTATAGCAAAAGTTTTTCTGAAACACTCCTTCGGCCCAGTGATAGTCTCTATGGCTACCTTCGTCCTTGTCATAAGTCACGGGGCCGATTTGAAAGTTGAATAAGTCTGCCTTTCGAGCCACTGCTGCATCTCTTATACGTTCAGCAAACTTCAGCGTATTTGTAATTTGGATAACGGTGTCACGATCGCACCATGTTTCGAGAATAACTTTGGGATTGGTCTCCATTGTGCTGCTCCAAATAAAAATTGGATTCCCATAATCAGCTTTGTAACGTTTGCCATTCCGAATAGTCACACTTGTACCCTCCATAGGGTCTCCACGTTCTGGATTCTCATCTCGATGGAATACATCCCAATTTGTGAAGTAAATGGTTCCTTCATTAAGAAGCTGATTTGCCCAGTCCCTTGGATATGCTTTGAAAATTCCTGGGAGAACAAATTCTATACCGTCTTTTAAGAATGTGCTCATGTCTATTCTGTTATCCGAACGCTTACATAACCCGCAGGGGCTTTATCCCTGTCGGGTTGATGTTTTTGTTATCGAAAATTATTTTATGAGAATATTTCATTGTAAATTATTTAAAGAAGAAAAATTAATATCAATAGATGTAATTGAGACACATACTATGGTCTATATCTATGATTCTAATCCTAAAAATTATGGACTTATAGAGCCATTAAGTTATATGCGTGTCATTTATGAAAACATATCATTGTTGAAATGCTATCGATAACATATTACTATACGAAACTCCCTTTCATGCCAAGAATATAGCACAGCCGTTTATCAGGGTCAACAATAAAAACTTTTAAAAACAAGGGAAACAAAATAAATCACTTGCCTTTATTTCGCTTATGAAAGGAGAATTTACAAAATAATCGCAAAAGGTGTTTTGCCTGATTTTCAAGAATTTCTTCTTTCACACAAATTAGCTCTATAGCACATAAAAGGGTCAGGTCTTGTTTCTTGCATAATCTCATATTCCCTTATTCACCATCCTGCTTATTCTGCCGGTTATTTGCAATATTTATCCGGGATTTTTGTGAGCTTATCGATGAGTTTACCTTCGTATTCGGGAAAGTCTTCGAAGGTGAGGGGGTTTCGTGCGGTTCATATTCAGTGCGTAACTCTTAACTTACGTCCAGCATTCTGTCGAGGGCTTTTTTTGCCGGGACCCTTATATGTTCGGGCACTTTTACGATATAAGTATTCTCCTTCAATGCCCTGTAAACACTGTGAAGGGTGGTCCTCTTCATATTCGGGCAGATCATATCCTTTCTCAGCGGATAAAAGGTCTTGTCCGGATTTTCCTTTCTCAAACGGTACATGAGCCCTATCTCCGTGCCTACCACGAACTCTTTTTCAGTGGAAGCTTTCGCATAACGCAACATCCCCGAGGTGCTCGTTACACAATCCGCCATCTCAAGAATATCAAGCCTGCATTCAGGATGCGCCATTAACACAGCCCCCGGATGCTCTTTCCTCGCCCTTTCTACATCTTCCACGGTAACCCTCTCGTGTACATGGCAAAAACCGTCCCATGCAATGATCTTTTTCTTTGTATTCTTCTGCGCCCACATGGACAGGTTTCTGTCAGGCACACAGATGACTGTTTCATGCGGGAGAGACTCTATGACTTTCACGATATTTGCAGAGGTGCAGCAGATATAGCTCTCCGCCTTAACATCAGCGGTGGTGTTTACATAGGACACAACAGGCGCTTCAGGATATTGCGCCTTTATATCTTTTAAGGTAAATTCAGCCGGATAGATATATGGAGGAGGGGTTTTGAATCCCGGGAAACTTTTTCTCTCCCAACGCGGGGTATCTACGTGGATCATATCCGCCATAGGGCATGCGGCGTCGATTTCAGTGAGGAGTACCGTTTTGTCAGGGCAGAGGATAGATGCGCTTTCAGCCATGAAGTTCACGCCCGCAAAAACGATCACATCGCAGTCTATTGTCGAGGCAGTCCTTGAAAGCTCAAGGGAATCGCCTGTGAAGTCGGCTATCTCCTGCACTTCATCCCTCTGATAGTTGTGTGCGAGGATAATCGCCCGACGTTGCCGCTTCAGCTTCAGTATTTCATCCTTTAGAAGGGCTTCCCCGGCAGGCATCTAAAACCTGGCGGTATTTTTTGATAAAAAGGTGGAATTCGTGAAGAGGAGCGTTCCGTCATTCAGAACGATCTTATAAATCGGATCGGACTTTTTCTCTTTTTTCACCGAACCTGAAGAATCCGAATCACTGCCAATGTTCATGGCGTATTGTGTAGGGCCGTTATACAGGGAAAGCACTTTGTTTACATACTGTATTGTCTCCGTGATAGGTGGCACGTAGCCGTATTTCTCGACTCTTTTTGGTCCTGCGTTATAGGCGGCAATAGCAAGGGTCAGATTTCCGTTAAACTTTTCGAGAAGGTATTTCAGATATTTTGTTCCCCCTTCGATGTTTTCTTCAGGGTCATAGGGGTTGTGCACATTGAGGTCATTGGCTGTTGAAGGCATGAGCTGCATCAGTCCCATTGCGCCTTTTTTCGATACGGCCCTGCTGTTCCAGTTGGACTCTGTTTTGATAACGGCCTTTATGAGGGAAGGGTCGACATTATACGCCGACGCTTTCTCATGTATGATGTCATGGTATACAGCGATATTAACGTCATTATAGGTCTTTGACTTTGCCCCTGGTTTAGAAGACGGCTCCTGGTCGGGTGATTCCTTTGCTTTTTCTTTTTGTATCCGGTCTGCTTTCTTGTTGAAAGGCACGTCGGTATAGCAGACGACGCCTTTTTCATCCGTGTATTTGTAAATGTCCGCATAAGCAGAAGATACAATAAATGATAAAAGCAGAATTACTACGAAGACTGTTTTCATATTCAAAACCTTAGCATTCAGGATTTGTTCTGTCAACTTTTGTCCCTTCCTGTGACATTTTTTCTCATCGAATGTGTCAAATTAATACATCCTGCCCGCTGCCAGTCCTTATGCAATAGTATAACATATTGATATTATTTAATAATTATTTATAACAGTTGAATCTTATACAAATAATGTAAGCAATGTCCGTGCCAAAAAACCTTTGAATGTAAAATCTCCCCTAACCCCTCTTTGCCAAAGAGGGGTATAATTCCTCCCTTTGGAAAAGGGAGGTTAGGAGGGATTTTATAAATATTGTGCCCTTAGTTATGGTCTTATTAGTAAGTGAATTGTGCGGGGTGTTATATTATTTCCGTTATGCCCTTTATAAGCCCTTCAGGGGTGGAGCCGATTTTTTTTGCAGGGATACCGAGCGTTTCTTTTATGTCAGGAAGTGTGACGTCATCCAGGAAACGGTCCTGTCCGTCGAGTACTACGTCGGGAACAAGTATCATTTCGTAACCGTCCGTTCTGTCAAGAATGGTTTTTATGACGTCTCTTCCGGTAAGCAGTCCGGCAACGGTAACTGCCGGGCCGAAAAATTTATTTTCAACAGCTACCGTCTCGACATTGAGCTGCTCTTTTTCATTGAGCCTTTCAAGGAACTTTTTCAGAAAAGGGTAAAATGACGCCCCGGTAAAGGTAAGGAATTTCTTTTTGAGCTGAATGGTTTTGGGGACTTTGATCTTCTTCGCCTGATTTAGAAACAACGGGACCATGCCGACGCCGTTTTCCAACTGGTACAGTTCGCCGTATTCTTTCAGAGGAGGGAAGGGTTGTCCCGCCTTCAGATATAATTCGTCCGCTCCATAGACGACCGGATTGCCGTGTTTCTTTATGAAGCGTTTCTGAAAAGATTCTATGATCTTAAGCGCCAGTTCGGCGTCTTCTTTACCTACGGGCTTCAGTTGCATTTTCCTGTGCATAGTAAGGCCGACAGGGACTACGGCAATCGACAGGACATATGGATAAAACCTGTAGAGATTGCTCAGCGTCTGTTGCAATTCCTTGCCGTCGTTGTACCCCGGACAGAGTACGATCTGCACATTAAAGCGCAGCTTATTGTCCGTGAAGAATTTGAGTTCCTTCATAATATCGGGCCCTTTAGGGTTTCCGAGGAGCTTGTTCCTCACCGCTCTGTTTGTGGAATGAACGGAAATATAGAGTGGGCTCAGCCTCTGTTCAACGATGCGCTTTTTATCTTCCTTGCCGATATTGGAAAGGGTGATGTAATTCCCGTAGAGAAATGACAGCCGATAATCTTCATCCTTGACATACAGCGTTTTTCTGAGACCGACCGGAAGCTGTTTGACAAAACAGAAGACGCAGTTGTTTTTGCAGGTCATAACCTTGAAAGGTTTGAACTCGATGCCGAATTCAATTTCATCTTTTCGCTTTATCTGAAGGGGTATGAACTTCCCGTTTCTTTTGGCCTCAATATTGAGGAGGTCATCGGCGCTGTAATACATGAAATCGATGGGGTCGCGAAGCGCGCGCGAGTTTATCGAAAGCAGGGTATCTCCTGAAAGCAGTCCGGATTTCTCGGCAAGGCTGCCTTTCTGAATATGCTCTATTATTAAACCCGGTTCAGTTTGCATGGGTAAGTTTCAATCCCCTGTAGATATATTGAAGTCCGGATACAATGGTAATTCCTGCCGTCAACAAGAAGAGGATAAAAGGGATGTCGGGAAGAAACAATATGTTGATATCTATAAGGACATAAGCGACAAGCATGCTCTGTACCCATATAGTTGTTTTGCCGAGGACGGACGGATCTACTTTTGATGTGCCTGCAATAAGATAAAGGATCAGCCAGCCGATGACGATGATGATGTCCCTGCTGATGACCGTTATCGTCAGCCATTTAGGTATCCATCCGTATATGGTAAGAACGATAAAGGAGGAAACAAGAAGGAATTTGTCCGCCAAAGGGTCCAGAAAAGTGCCCAGAGCTGTTTTCTGGTTTGTCATGCGCGCAAATAGCCCGTCAAATAAATCCGTAAGGGCTGCAATAATGAAAAGGTAAAGTGAATAGTTATAACGCTTATAGATTATTGAAGTTACGAAGACAGGGATAATGAGTATCCTTGCTATAGTCAATGTATTGGGTATATTTAGAACCCCCACAATCCCCCCCCAACCCCTTAAAAAATTTTGAATGTAAAGTATAAAATGAAAAATGCAAAAATGTTAAGGAATATTTAAAGGCAATCCCTGAAACCTGAGTTTCAATCCAAGCCGCCTGCAACAGGAATTATCCGTTTTACCGTTCAATATCTGCATCAGTATCTCCGCGTAACAATTCTCAATCGCAAAACCGTAGGCTTTCGATTCGTTCAGGGCAGTTACGAAGTGTTTTAGGGCGGCTGACTTCCTGCCCGACAGAAGGGCGAGTTCTCCCATGCCGAGTCTGCAGTATATAACGCCTCTCGGGTCTTTTGTCTTCCTGAAATTTTTCATGGCCTTGCCGAAGTAACGGGCGGCTTTTCCATAGTCGCCCAGCATCTTGTATAATGTCCCGAGTCCCCATATTGTGTATGAATAACTTACTATGTCGCCGATCTTTTCGTAGAGCTTTGACGCCTTTTTAAAGAATGTAAAGGCGGTCTTATAATCACCAAGCATTCTGTGGGCGTTTCCCATGCCGCAGTAGGAATAGGCCGTGCCGAAGGCGTCTTTCAGACCGGAGAACAGCCTGTTTGCCGCAACGTAATACTTGAGCGAATCCCTGAAGAGTCCGGCGATGCGTGAAGCGCCTCCGAGGCCGCACAGGCAGTAGCCGTCTCCATGCGCATCTTTCAGTGATTTAAAAAATTTCCGCGCTTCCCTGTAGGTTTTGAGCGTTTCTTTGATGTCGCCTTTTATTCTGAAGGTCCCGGCCATTGCCCAGAGAGTAAAGGCGATGCCTTCCCTGTCATCCTTTTTTAAATATAGACTCTTTGCTTTCCCGATATTTTTAAGGGCGCCTTTCCAGTCTCCCTGTGCCCTCAATGAAAGACCCATGCCTACCATTGCATCCGCCGCCCGGACGGGGCTCTTTGTATTCATGGCAAGCTCTATTGCACCGGAATACCTTTTTACTGCACGGTCAAAGCCGCCGGTCATGCGATCGGTATCTCCAAGGGCAAGGAGGGTATTGAAAATGCCGTTGTTGTCCTGAAGACCCGAATAACCCTTTAAAGCCTTTTCAAAATTCCTGAGGGCCTGCAGATAAAGAGACTTCTCTCTCAGGGTTTCGGCAAGGCTGAAGATGTTGTCCGTATTAAGTAATTTCTCTGATTCTTTTGACAATGGCTCTATAATCCTTTGAATGAAAAAATGCGGAACCCATAACAAGGATATCCGCGCCGGCTGCCGCAACCACGCCGGCATTTTCAGGGCTTACGCCGCCGTCCACCTCGATTAGTGCCGGCAAACCTTTTTCTCCGAGCATGTTCTTCAGCATCCTGATTTTGTCCGTCGAATGCGGGATATATTTCTGTCCGCCGAAGCCGGGGTTAACCGACATGAGAAGGACAAAGTCAATATCCGGCAATATGTCTTCGAGGCTCCCCAACGGCGTTGCAGGGTTTAGCGAAACACCGGCTATTTTACCTTTTTCCTTAATTCGCTGTATGGTCCTGTGCAGATGGACCGAAGCCTCATAGTGCACGGCTATATAGTCGGCGCCGGCATTTATGAAATCATCGAGATATCTGTCGGGCCGTTCAATCATAAGATGCACATCAAGCGGTAAAGCAGTGACGGCTTTAACAGCCTCTACAATTGCAGGTCCTATCGTTATATTCGGGACAAAATGACCGTCCATAACGTCTATATGGATCAGGTCCGCCCCAGCCGCCTCTACCGCTTTTATTTCTTCCCCGAGCCTTAAAAAATCGGCGGAAAGAATAGAAGGCGCTATCTTGATCATTTTACCCCCGGAGTCGTAAATAAACCCGTAAGTCGCATAATTTGAAAGGCAGACATGATAAAAAACCTTTTAAACGCGACAAAAATTGATTTATATTCACCTGACAGCACTTTTGACCTTAAGTGTCTTTCAGAAAAATGTGTATCGAACAGTGATAATAGTGCATTATGGAGTCGCCTAAAAGCTTTTTTATAATATCTACCTTTCAAATTCAGAATATGTTTTGCAACGGCTCAGGTGAATAAGATATATAATATAAAGAAACTCAATAGAGCTTCAAGTAAATTGTGTCGCCTGCCTTTATTTGTTTGCCGGGGTCCGGTCTTTGCGCCTCGATCATTTCGCCGGGACCTTCGGTCACTGACTTAAGATTCAGATTTTTAATCAGCATGTTAGCCTGTTCAAGCGGCATGTCTTTGAAATCAGGACAGTGGTATATCTTGTCATAAGGCCCCTGGCTGACAAGCACGGTGACAACATCGCTGACCTGTTCATTCGGTTCAGGCTTTTGAGAAATAATTCTGTCCTTTTCAACAATATCCGAATGCACCGTGATCACCTTCCCGATTTTCAAACCTTTCTGTAACAACGTGGTTTCCGCATTTGTAATAGTGTCGTTAACTATCATAGGGACTGATCTTACTCTCGGACCTTTGCTTATAACGACTTTGATGCCTCTTCGCTCTTTAACCTTATTGCCTGCAGGTATATCCTGCCTGATGATATTGCCTTGCGGAATTGCCGCGTCATAATCTTCACCTTCGATCTTAATGTAGAGACCTATATCGGTAAGAAGCCTGTTTGCCTCCACAAGGCTTTTTCCATTAAGTTCCGGCATCTGCACCGTCCTGCTGAAACTCAGAAGCTTGAACGTGAGGAAACCGAAGGCCAGGCCTATCAGTATGAAGGCGAAGATATAAATCGGTATTTTTATAAGTTTATTCATTTTTGTCCCGCGCTTAAAAAGACTATAGCATCTTCAATCTTTGCAATATCAACGCGGGTATTTACGCACGGTCCATTAGGCCGCTCGTTTGAAATTCCGAGCACCGGCAGCGGATAGCTGTCGGCAATACCGCTGCTGAGATCGTTCTCACAGGCGACGGCAATTACGGCATCCGGCTTGATTTCGTTGATAACCCGCCGGGCCAGGGAACCTCCTGTAGCAATGAAAATGGTCATATGGTTATCTTCCGCAACCTGTATCAGGTCCCTTATCCCGCATTTGCCGCACCTCTTGCAATTATTAATATTATATGTAAGTCTGATGTCGCACTCGTTGATCTGCAGGCAGTGCGGCAGGAGAAGAAGTATTTTCTCCGGTCGCAGCCGTTCTTTTTTTACAAGCCTGTTATTGAGGTTTATGATAAACCTCTGGTAATCCTCTTTTTTGTTTTTAAAAAAAGACCCGGCAAGCATAAGGAGAGGATATAACACTTTTAGTGCGGCCCCTCTGATCCATCTACGACCCATCAAAAAAGTCACCTGCTTTCAGCCTTCTGCCCTGCATGAAGTCACCTGCTTTCATAACCTTTTTCCCTTCCGGCTGAAGATCGATGATCGAAATAAACCCTTTTCCCGTTCCGACAACAAGTTCGTCGCCGGTCCTTTCAACCCTGCCAACCGAGCCGGCGCCTTCAAGCGCTTTGACCCTGATAATTTTAATCCTTTCGCTATTAAGAGTACAATATGCGCCGGGCCATGGATACATCCCTTTGACAAAATTGCGGATTTCCCCGGCGCCCTTTGTCCAGTCGATCCTGCCGTCCTCTTTTTTGAGAGGAGGCGCAAAAGTAGGCGTTCCCGCCTGCGGGACCGGTTGGATGGTCCCCGCATGTACTTGCTTTATCGTTTCAAGCAGCAAAGACGCTCCAAGTTTTGAAAGTTTTTCCCCCAGGGTTTCAGCGGTATCATCATCGGTTATATCCGTTTCCTGCTGCATAAGGATATCGCCGGTATCAAGTCCTTCATCCATGAGCATGGTTGTTACCCCGGTTTTTTTTTCTCCCGAGATGAGAGACCATTGTATAGGCGCAGCCCCTCTGTATTTCGGCAAAAGAGAGGCATGAACATTAATGCAGCCATAGAGGGGAAGTTTGAGTATCTGCGGAGGCAGTATCTTCCCATAGGCCACAACAACAATCAGATCGGTGTTTGTCCCCGCTAGTTCTTCGAGAAATAAAGGGTCCCTCATTTTCTCCGGCTGCAGGATATGAATCCCTCTGCTTAACGCAAGCTCTTTTACCGGAGGAGGGGTAAGCACACGATGTCTGCCCTTCCTCTTATCAGGCTGTGTGACTACCGTAACGATCTCATGTTCCGATTGAAGAAGTCCCGTAAGGGAAGGGATTGCAAAAGAAGGAGTGCCGAAAAAAATAATACGCATATTTTAATTATCAATTATCATTTGGCAATTAATAAGGAGTTCATAAGTAAAGCCACACACCCTCACCCTTGCCCTCTCCCCTCAAGGGAGAGGGGACTTAAGAATTGCCCCTCCCTTGAGGGGAGGGGATTAAGGGGAGGGTGTTTAAATGTGTCCTTACTTATAAACTCCTCAGTAACAATGATAATTTTGCATTTATAATTGATCATAGATCATTATTTTGGGTTAGTTCCTTCTGAAGTTTCTTGTAACGTCTTTTGAAAAATTCTCTTCTTATCGGGCTCATCCGGTCGAGCATAAGGAGGCCGTCGAGATGGTCTATTTCATGCTGCAGCGCTCTGCCGAGAAGTTCGGTCCCTTCAAGTTCTATCGGCATGCCTTCCCGGTCGAACCCCTTAACAAAAACCTTCTCCGCCCTTTTAATGGACGTCATATAGCCGGGAAGGCTCAGGCAGCCTTCTTCGGCGTCGACCATGCCATCCTTCTCAACAATAATAGGGTTGATCAGTATAATGAGCGGTACCTTATTGTCTTCTTTCAGGCTAAGATCAATGATACACAGCCGCTGCAAGACGCCGACCTGATTTGCCGCAAGACCAAGACCGCGCGCATAACGCATCGTCTCAAGCATATTTTCGATAAGCTTTTGCGTCCCGGCATCTATATTGGAGATTTCCGCGGTCTTCTGTTTCAGGATTTTATCCGGATATTTTATTATTTCAAGCAGCGCCATAAGATTATTATAAAACATTTCAAGGATACATGGTTAAGGAGTTCATTAGAAAAGCCACACACCCTCACCCTTGCCCTCTCCCCTCAAGGGAGAGGGGATTATAGTTGGTTCCTCCCCATACCCCTCCTAACCTACCTTTCCCTTCGCTTCGGCGAATCCGCCTGAGTGCGGAAAAGGGAGGAATATTTTGTGTATTAAGAAAAGTTTTGAAATATAAGATTGAAATATGTATTATATTTACTATCTAATGTGGATGGGTATATTCCACATAATTTATTCGGGAGGTTTCTGGATTAGTAAGCTAGATTTCAGTTCCAGGGAAGACCGCGATACGTTCAGGCACAGCACCTCGCACATCATGGCCCATGCCGTAAAGCAACTTTTTCCTGAAGCAAAATTTGCCATCGGACCTGCGATAGAAGAAGGTTTCTATTACGATTTCGACATCGACAGACCTTTTACCCCTGAAGACCTGGCAATAATCGAGAAAAAGATGTCCGAGATCATCAAACTGAATAATCCGTTTGTGCGAAAAGTTATTTCACGGAAAGAAGCCCTCGGGATGTTCGGAAATCTGGGCGAGATTTATAAGGTCGAACTGCTTGAAGAGCTGCCGGATGAAGAGATCTCTCTGTATGAAGAGGGCGGTTTCGTTGACCTCTGCAGGGGACCCCACATTGAATCTACCGGCCAGGTAAAAGCCTTTAAACTACTTAGCGTTGCAGGGGCATACTGGCGCGGCAATGAAAAGAACAAGATGCTCCAGAGGATTTACGGCACTTCCTTCACGGATAAAAAGGATTTAAAGCAATACCTCGATTTTCTCGAGGAGGTCAAGAAAAGAGACCACAGAAAAATCGGGAAAGACCTCGACCTGTTCAGCTCCAGCGATGACATAGGGGCCGGACTTATCATTTGGCATCCGAACGGCGCACTGATAAGAAGGGCGATTGAAGAATTCTGGCTGAATGAACATTATAAGGCCGACTATAAAACGCTTTACTCGCCTCATATTGCCAAGCTTAATCTATGGAAGATAAGCGGACACCTTGATTTCTACAGGGAGAACATGTATTCGCCGATGGAGATAGATGGGGTTGATTACGAGATCAAGCCTATGAACTGTCCTTTCCATATCCATGTGTACAGGAACTCTTTAAGGAGCTATAAAGACCTCCCTATAAGATATGCGGAATTAGGCACGGTTTACCGCTATGAGCGGTCGGGCGTCCTGCACGGTCTCCTGCGCGTGCGGGGATTCACCCAGGACGATGCCCATATCTTCTGCAGGGAAGATCAGATAGAAGACGAGATCCTGAATGTCCTCGATTTCACTCTCTTCATACTGAAGACCTTTGGTTTTACCGATTATGATGTATATCTTTCAACAAGGCCTGAAAAGTATGTCGGTGCCCTTGAGAACTGGGAGAGATCAACAAATGCGCTTAAAAGCGCGCTTGAAGCAAAAAATCTCGCCTATAAAATCGATCCCGGAGAAGGCGTTTTCTATGGGCCCAAAATAGACATAAAAGTGAAAGATTCTCTGGACAGGCCATGGCAGTGCAGCACCGTCCAGGTTGATTTCAACAACCCCGAGAGGTTTGACATTTCCTATAGGGGCAGCGACGGTAAAGAGCACAGGCCTATCATGATCCATCGCGCCCTGATGGGATCATTAGAGAGATTTTTCGGCATCCTGATAGAGCACTATGCAGGCGCTTTCCCGGTATGGCTTTCGCCTGTTCAGGTGAAAATACTTACCATTGCGGAAAGACACGGTGATTATGCGAAAGAACTCTACAGGAAAATGCGGGCCGAAGGCATACGCACCGAAATAGACATTGATAATGAGAAGATAGGCTATAAAATCAGAAATGCTACTCTAATGAAAGTGCCCTATCTCGTTATAATAGGAGACAATGAAATATCGGATATGAAGTTGACCGTAAGAAAAAGAACGGGCGAAAATATAGGGCCGTTTAAAATAGATGAATTTATAGGGATATTAAAAGAAAAAATCAACAGCAAGAGCATGGAAATATAGAAAATATGGGGTTACGAAGACCGGGAGGTGATAGCGTAACAAAAGATATAAGAGTCAATGAACAAATCAGAGTCAGGGAAGTCAGGCTGATAGATGCTGACGGCGGTCAGCTTGGGATTGTATCGATAAGCGAGGCTTTGAGGATTGCCGATGACCGCGAGCTTGATCTTGTCGAAGTATCGCCGAATGTCACTCCGCCGGTCTGTAAGATTCTTGATTTTGGGAAATACAGATACCAGTTGAGCAAGAAACAGACACAGAAAAAAACCATGGACGTCAAGGAAGTCAAGATACGTCCGCAGATAACCAATCACGACCTCGGTCTCAAGGTCAAGAACATCAGGCGGTTTCTTGACGAGGGCAATAAGGCCAAGATTACCATGTTTTTCAAGGGACGTGAAATTATTCGGCCTGAACTTGGCATGAAGGTCTTTGAACGCATGACGCAATTGCTGACCGGGAAATTCAATATCGAGCAATCGCCGAAGCTTGAAGGCAATCACATAACCATGGTTGTGGGGCCTAAGAGTTAGACTCTATCCTCATTTCCGCCAATAACGGTTTTTGACATTCTTTTTGGGAAATTTGTTATAATATCCTTTCTGATTTTTCGATAATAAACAACTGATAACGAATAATTATTTTTTCACAGGAGGACCAAATGCCCAAGATGAAAACACATAGAGGGGCCGCTAAGAGACTGAAAGTTACGGGAACAGGGAAAATAATGAAGCATAGCGGCAACAAGAGCCATCTCCTCACCGGCAAATCCGCCAAGAGGACGAGGAGACTGAGGACGGCTTCTTTAGTTAAACACACCGAACTCGATAGAATGAGAAAACTTCTGCCGTACTCATAATATGCACTAAACAGAAGGCAATCGGCAAAGAGCAAATCGGAGTAAATACCGGCTGCTCAATGCTTAAAGCTTGAATAACAGGAGGAACAGATGCCAAGGGCAAAAGGTGGTTTTAAAACAAGAAAGAGAAGAAAAAAGGTATTAGAAAAGGCAAAGGGTTTTTACGGCGCGAAAAGCCGCCTTTTCCGGGTCGCTACAGAAGCCGTTGACAAGGCTATGCAATATGCGTACAGGGACCGCAGGGTGAAGAAGCGCGAATTCAGAGCTCTCTGGATCGTCAGGATAAATGCCGCACTGCGCGCGCTGGGGCTTACCTACAGCCAGTTTATGGCTAAACTGAAAAAAGCTGATATTGCGTTGAACAGAAAAACGCTTGCCGATATGGCTTACAACGACCCCGCTGCTTTCAATCAGCTTGTAGAAAAAGTAAAAAGCTAAGCGCACGTGGAGGACCTCCTTTCTCTAAAAAACACTTTTCTTGAGGAAGCAGATACGGTCGCTTCACTTTCCGCAATACAACAGCTTAGAGTAAAGTATCTCGGTAAAAAGGGTCTTGTGACATCGAAACTCAAGACCCTTTCAACGATCTCTCCCGACTTGAAACCGGCATACGGAAAAGCGGTCAACGAACTCAAGAATTTTGTTGAAGAAGAGATAGCGGGACGGGAATCTCTTCTGAAAAAAGAAGAGCACAAACGGCGTATCCTCTCCGAAGCTATTGATATAACGCTGCCCGGCAAACATATCCCCTTCGGCAGGGAACATCCCATTAGCAGAGTCCTTTCGGAGATAACGGCAACCTTTGTTTCGATGGGGTTCGAGATCGAGGAAGGCCCGGAAGTTGAACTCGATTACTATAATTTTGAAGCGCTTAATATGCCCAGGGACCATCCGGCAAGAGACATGCAGGATACCTTCTATATTTCCGAAGACGTTGTCATGAGAACGCACACCTCGCCGGTCCAGATAAGGGTCATGGAAAAGCGGAAGCCTCCGTTGAGGATCATTGCGCCCGGAAAGGTCTACAGGTGCGATGCGGACGTGTCCCATACGCCCATGTTCCATCAGGTGGAGGGGTTCATGGTTGATACCAATATCGCCTTCAGCGACCTTAAGGGAGTGCTTCAATTGTTTATCCACGGCATTTTCGGTCCGGATACACCCGTGAGATTCAGGCCGAGTTTTTTCCCGTTCACCGAACCGAGCGCCGAAGTCGACATTGGCTGCATCTTCTGTGCGGGCAAAGGCTGCAGGGTCTGCAAAAATACGGGATGGCTTGAGATACTGGGCGCGGGAATGATAAATCCGAGGGTCTTTGAATTTGTCGGATATGACCCTGAAGTTTACACAGGTTTCGCCTTCGGTATGGGAGTCGAGAGGATCACCATGCTGAAATACTCAATCGACGACATCCGCCTCTTCTACGAAAACGACCTGCGGTTTCTGAAACAGTTCTAACCAGTAAATCCCTAAGAATTACGAACTTGCAATAGAAGAGGCGTTATAGATAATATATATAAATGGTAGACAAATTAAGAGAAGAGATAAAGAAAAAGGCCAAAAATAACAGACTGCCGTGTCCCGTTGCCAGAAAGATCGCGGAGGAACTCTCCGTTTCTTACAAAGAAGTCGGCAGGGCAGCTGACGAGCTGAAAATAAAGATCATGGGCTGTGAGCTTGGTTGTTTCTAAGCGGGGCAATACGTTTCATCCGCCTATCTTCGACATCGGCCTTTTATGAGTATTTTGAAAAGCATTACTCATAAAGGAACCTGCGGCGCGGAATGAATTTTCCATTTTAATCGAATGACCTTCGGGTTTTACCGCTATCGATAACTCTATAAGTCGTTTGATTTCCGCGTCAGTCCCGTTGTTGCGAAGAGCGGGTTTTAAATCAATCTCGGTTTCCGAGAAAAGGCAGGGCCTTAATTTGCCGTCGGCAGTCAATCGAAGACGATTGCATTCTTTGCAGAAATGGTTACTGATAGGGCTTATAAAACCGACTACACCGGCAGCGCCATCAAATTTGAAGTACTTTGCAGGACCTGACCTCCTTGTTTTTGCCGGAACAAGGTGGCCTGTTTGTTCAACAATAGATTTTATCTCCTCTGCAGAGATGAATTTTTCCTGACTCCACATATTTTCTGTTACAAAAGGCATAAATTCAATAAACCTTACCTGATAAGAAGATGTTAACGTTATTTTTGCGAATTCCACTATCTCGTCGTCGTTCAGTCCCCGGATTGGGACCATGTTGATCTTTATCGGAGCAAGGCCGGCATTCTCTGCGGCTTTGATGCCTCTTAATACGGCATCAATATCCCCACCCCTTGTAATCTCTCTGTATATGTCAGGCTTTAAAGAATCAAGGCTTATATTTACTCTGTCAAGGCCTGCATCTGCCAGTTCCCCGGCATATTTATCGAGAAGTATACCGTTGGTTGTAATGCTCAGTTCATCTATACCTTCAATGCTTCTTATCATCTTAACAAGGCTTACAACATTTTTTCTCACAAGCGGCTCCCCGCCTGTTATGCGTATCTTTCTGACGCCTTTATCAACGGCTATCCTTAAAATCCTGACTATCTCTTCATACTGGAGAATATCTTTGTGCTCAAGGAACTTCAGACCGCCGGAGGGCATACAATACACGCAGCGCAGATTACATCTGTCTGTAATGGATATGCGCATGTAGTCTATCGTCCGATGAAAAGTGTCTTTAATCATGTTGTTCCTTACTTTTATGAGTCATCTAATATCGTTGAGTCTTATCTTCACTCCCCCGATTTATCCATCTCCAGGATATTTGTGCCTGCCTTCTTATATCCTTCTTTTTGGGCAATGATGTCGAGATGGAGGGTAGCCATATCTTCAACAAGGGATATAGCGCCTTCTCCTAACGCCCTGGTATCTATAGTCTTGATATACTTTTTACATTCCTCGCAGACATCTACCCTGCATCCCTTGCCGTCAGCTTCAGTATTGAAGTACCTGAGCTTTTTATGGTCGCCGTTGCCGCAGAACGGACATGTTAGTATCTTAAAACGCCACTTAAAGCTACAGGATGAGCATACGAGAAACCGTACTCCTCCTTCAACTCCTTCCACATTTCTTAGCTCTCCTGACACCGGCGCAGAACCGCAGACAGGGCAAAAGCCTCTTAACCAGATTTCCTGGTCCACATAACCTTTCAGTTTCTCTGCATATGCCTCAAGTAAAGGATTGATGCTGTTTTCCGCCAAAAAGGTCAGCAGCCATTTATTTAATCCGGTCTTCCCGCTTATTGAATCGAGGTATCCTTTATCCCCCTCAACCAGCTTTTTGAACAGTTCCTGAAGATCTATTTCTTTTTTGCGCAAGGCCTGACTTATCTTTTTTGCTTCAACAGCAATCTTTTCATCCTTCTTCCTCTGGAGCGCCCTGCATATATTTTTAAAGAGGGTTGCGGCTGAATCCATATCAAGCTTTATTTCCTTTTTATCTATCAATGGAAAACCTTCCCTCATCAGTTTTTTTGCGGTTTCCTCATTCATGTCAATCCGTTTCACTTTTATCAACGGCTTTATCTTGTGCTGCTCCCGGATTATGTATTTCACAAACTGGAGTATCTCTTTATGACTTGGCCTTTCTTTCTCAATGGTATTTATCCTCTTGATTGCCCTGTCTAACTCGCCGGATTTTTTCGTTTTCATTATCAATGTAGCCCTTTCATTAAAAGAATTCTTCGAAGCAGTGCTTCGGGGTGGAATCATGGTTCGATGCTTCGACAGGCTCACCATGACAATTATGTGTCATCCTGAGGTTGTCGAAGGACACCATGACATTTTACACAGTTGTGTCATCCTGAGCCTGTCGAAGGATGACAACCGACCACATTATAACTGATTATCGCTGTTTTGGGTATAAAAAAGATGCCCCGGCAATTGCCGGGGCAATCTCATGTTTCAAATATGAATCTTATCTCATTTGCTATGTGCTAAACCTTCACAATGCTAACCCTGAAGCATTTGGATTCAGGAATCCTTGTATTGGCGTCGCCAATAAAAGGCGTCAGTATGTTTGCGCTGTCACCCTTACTGAGACCCATGTAGCCCCAATGCCAGATGAGACCCACCTGATGAACGGTTGTGCCCTCCACCTGGAAAGGCTTGAAGCGCTTGGTTACACATGCCTTAACCTGAATACTGCCTCTGGCTGAGGTTATCGTCACCAGATCGCCATTTGCGATTGGCCCGCTCGGAATGGTAGTTGTGTCAGCGGCAAGCTCTTCGCTCATCTCGACAAACGGCTCGGGCTGAAGTTCATTTGCCTTGGGCAGATTCCTCGTCATAGCACCTGTATGCCAGTGCTCGGTCACTCTGTAGGAGGTGGCGAAAATGTTATGCGTGGGGCTTAAGTGTGAATCGAACAAGGCACCACCGTAAAGATGGACCGTCGGGTTCATCCTGTAGGTACCCAGCCATGAAGGATAGGCTATCGGGCTTTCCGCGGGCTCATAGTGCCATGGGAAAGGACCCTCAGCAACAGACCATCCTCCGAAGAGATGTCCCAAACCGTCCTTGTTCATGATGAAAGGTAGAGCAAGGCCCGGACCAGCTCCGCCGTCCCACTGGTCGCCCACCCATTTCGCTCCATCCCACCTGATAACGTACTTGTTCGGAGCGAGCGGGGCGCCTGTGCTCTGATTGGCTGATGCGCGGTTGTAAACGATACGGCGGTTAATCGGCCAGCACCAGGACCAGTAGGAATAGAGGCCTATTTTGTTGGTGCCGTAAGTCGGGTCGTTATTCAATTGGGGAACATCCGTAGAGTAACGTCTCTTCGCCCTGTTGCCTACTCCGCCGTTAGTCCATATGGCAGCCTGATTCGGGCTTTCAAAGGCATCGAGCGTGTAGACAGTACCGCCACCGGTAGTTGCGGGAAACATACCGGAATGGAGCCAGTTGCCGCAGGCTGTTGTGCCGTTATTCTGCAGGCCGACAAAGTTGCCTACAAGCTCGGTAGGAGTATTCGGAATAGGTGAACCGGTCATGGTGTACCCGTGCATCTCCTTCGCGATCAGTTCCGCCAATGCGTCGTTAGTCTCACCGGCGTATTTAAGGCATGGCCAGCTGAGGTTTTGGATTTGAGCATCAGCAATTATGTTTCCTGCATCTATCGTCCCATTTTTAAGCTCATCACCAAGCTGTGTTATGATATCCATGTCAGACCTGGCCTGTCCCGGAGGATTTCCACCCTTCCAGTGCCATTGCACCCACCTTCCGCTGTCGCTCCTTGAGCCGTACTTTTCTAAAGCAACGGCCGCAGGCAACAGATAGACGGTTGTGCTTATGGTTGCCGGATCGACGCCCGGTCTCTTCCAGAATGCCGCAGTTTCCTGCTCATAGGGGTCTATGCAGACGAGCCAACTGAGGTTCCCTAAGGCATGTCTCACATGCTCGCTGTCAGGGTCGCTTACAGCCGGATTTTCACCGTCAAATATTGCACCATCGATTAGGTTATTGTACATCGCATCGAACATCGAGAGGATGGTGTAGTCAGCCGTCTTCTTGGGGAGATAAGTATATGATACGGTGTGGTCTATTGCAGGCCACCATGCCTTGAGCATGCTCGCTATGTATTTGGTCCCATTACCCCACCAATGTAAGCTGGTCTGCATGCCCACTGGTTGGACCTTCTGCGCTGGATCATAATAGGCGGCATTGTAAAGGGCCAAGGTTGTTTGAGTCGGTAGAGGGACCTTGAGGTAGCCGGGCAGTAAGTGTTGAAGTACCGCCTGGTCTGTTGCGCCCTGCACGTTGTCCTGACCTCTCAATGCATTGATGCCGCCTCCGGCAACTCCTAAGTTGCCTAATAGCAACTGCAATATGGAATAGGCCCTGATGTTCTGTGTTCCGACAGTATGCTGTGTTGTACCCATTGCATACAGAATGGTTGCCGACTTGTCATTGGGGTAAGTCCCGCAGAAAGTCTCGCATATCTGCTGATACACGGCAGGGTCTGTCCCGGTGATGCTGCACACTTTTGCTATCGTGTAGCCGTCAAACTGCGTCTTGAGCTTCTGGAACACGCAAGCCGTATCATTTAAGTCTGCTGCCACAGAAGGAGTAAGCGGTACATCATAGTTCCAGCTTGGTTTGGTGCCATATGTGGAATCTAAAGTGGCATCAAGATTGGCGTTGTATGTACCGGCGGTGAAATCGGAAAATACTCCAATCGTGCCTTCAGCGCATGTTTGAAATCCAACATTCAACTTTAAGAGCGCATTTGTGCATTGCTTGACGTACGTCTCATTGTAGAGGCCGTGATCTATCGCATACTTGATCATACCTCCGATGAATGCGATATCCGTCCCGGAACGCATTGCTCCGTAAATATCGGCCTGTACTGAACTCTTGCAATATCTGGGGTCAACATTTATAAGCTTTGCACCCTTTTCTTTTGCCTGCATAATAAACTTGAAGCCCATCGGATGGTTCTCTGCCGTATTGCTGCCCATAATCAGAACGACGTCAGCATTCTTGATATCCGGCCAGCTGTTTGTCATGCACCCTCTGCCAAACGACTCTCCCAGAGCCGCTACGGTTACAGAGTGTCAGAGACGGGCACAATGTTCGTAGTAGACAATGCCCAAAGACCTCATCAGTTTTGTTAACAGATAGCACTCTTCATTGGTGGCTTTTGCCGTGCCGAGGACAGCAATATTTGTGCATTTCATGTCAGCATCGACAGTACGGGTAGTTTTTATCAACCCGGCAATTTCGTCAATTGCCGTGTTCCAACTTATCGCGGTCCAGTTTGACGCCCCCGGGAGACGCTTCAACGGAGTAGTTATCCTCTCAGAGTCTGTAGCCTTGTAAGGATTCCCTAAGGAATCCAGATAAGGAATTCCGGTTGGCCTGACATATCCTGCAATATGATTTAACTGGCCCGCGTTTTGACCCTTTGAACACAACGAACCCAGGTTGTGAGGGTTGTCCGTGTCGCCCTGGACATAGGTTATCTGGCCGGCTGCGTTGCTACCAATAATCATGCCGCATCCGACGCCGCAATAAGGACAGATATTGTATGCTTCTGAAGTCCATACCGGCGGTGTGGTCTCGGCATATGCCTTGACGGGCTCGAAGTTGAAGATGCCTAAATAAAGCGCAGCGCCAGCCACAGCAGTACTTTTCAGAAAATCTCTTCTTGTTATAGCCATTTTATTCCCCTCCTTTCTTCTTAGAGCTTTTCATCACTATTCTGTAAAAAGCTGTTTTGTTCATATCCCGTTTCAGGGAAAATTTACCGTCCATTTGTCTCATTCTCATATCGACTTCTCAGTTGTCGGCAACCCATATTTATCCGCCGGTTCTGTGAGGAGATATATTACATTGGTCCTGCCTTTGTATCCTGTGTAGAGACGGGCAAACGGATAGGCGCGTATTATCGCTCTGTATCTCCGTTTAGCATAACTTTGCGAACCTGCGATTACCTGTGCATAACTCCCGGTAACTATTGCACCACTTGGACAGGCGAATTCGCATGCTGTGGTATGTAGCCGTGAGATACCCAAACTTGACTTATCCCTTTGAAGAGTAGTGTCACTGCTTGCAAACCTGTCGTAGCAAAAGTCACACTTTACATACTGGTTAAGCGTAGTGCTAAGTCGCGGTATATCGTATGGGCAGTGTTCCGCAAAAGTCATAGGTATCGTTTTTGGTTCTCCCGATTGACCGAAGAGTGGGTTCGGTTTTTTTCTGGGCTTGAGATGCGCGTCATTGCAATTCGAGCTAAACAAGACAAAGCCCTCACTTGTCTTATATACTCCACCCGGACATCCACGCTTACACTTAGGTTGGTAGCAATGCTGGCACTGATCTTTTAAGAAAAGAAATTTCAGCCCCCCCAGCCCTTGGGTCTCGTTAAACTTGACCACCGTTAAATTATTCCCTGACATATCGGGTGGATTCGTGTATGAACCGGTAAAAACTGTAGATAATGCGTATATGGATGTGCCACCAGGAATAGTACCCCAAACCGGACTAACAGTCAATGTGTCAGCCGTATTGCTTGTAATAGTCCTTTTTTGGCCTACTCCTGCTCCAGAAATAATCTCAACCCCCCTGCCGGCCCATTGGTTGATTGCCCATGATAAGGGGTTGATAAAGGGCGGCGCTGTAGGAGTTCTTGCAACATCTACAAGGGTAGTCGCTGTACCAGTGGTGGCTGTTCCTTCGTCAGTCTCCGCCGGTAAGGAATGCCACTGCTTGCATGCCACTTGACAGGCCTTGCAGCCTATACATTTTGATGTGTCAATAAACATTGTTATTTCATTTGCTGTTGATCCCATATAAGACTCCCTCCTTTCTTGTTAATCGTTAATAGTATGTCCAATTTTTCCTCTCCATTTCTTTTTTTCCCTTCTTTTTCCCCTCCCTTTCTTTAAATTATTTGAAAAACTGACATATATAAAAATCCCTATCGGGAATTACTTACCTTTGAGCCTCTTGCAAAAGTCCTTAAACAGCCCCCATGAAGAATTTGAAAGCCTCTTTGTTTTAAAAACATAAAGCTTTGAAGCTTGAAAAATGGAAATTCGGTTATTGAGATATTGGGTGAGGCGTTTGGGTAGGTAACATCATGACAGGCTTTTAAGTTATTCACCTTAATAACCCTTTCTTAAGCAAATCCAAAGCGTTATGCAATGCCACTTCTCATGTTGTTAATAATTTGTATCTAAATAGATTCAATACTAATCAATAATTTATGTAACCCTTCGACAAGCTCAGGGTGACAACTTAATACTTTTGCAAGAGTCTCATTTAGTATTATATCTATTCATACTGTTCATTATATTAATTCATTTTTACCCATCTTTATCAATAAAATAAAGGTATTAGTTTAATGAGTAAAAGGTTGCAGGAAATATTAGAACTTTAGTTTCAAATATTATATTGATTCCTGGTACTGTGAGGGGAAGATATTATACGAGTTCGTAAGAAAATAGGGGACAATATAAGCAATATTTGATACGATGGAGGCTCTTGCAAAAGTCCTAAAACAGGCCAATTTGTCATTTCGAGTGAAACGAGAAATCTTTTATAATCAATGGGGTATAAGATTCCTCACCTTCGTTCGGAATGACAATCTGTGACTTTTGCAAGAGCCTCATTAGCTTAGATTATTTAGCCGACTTTTCAATCAACTCTATAAGGGCATCGGCATCTTTGGAGCCCGGTATGACAATTCCGTTAGGCATGATTATCGCGGGCGTTCCTCTTATCCCCAGTTTTTCGGCAAGCTTCAGGTTGTCATCAACGGCAGTTGAGTCACACTTTGCCGGCGGTAAAGTTTTCTTTGCAAAGGCGTCTTCAAGCAAAGCAAGGGATTTTTCACAGACAATAGCCTTTGCCTTTTCATATGCGCCTTTGTGCATCGGCAAGGGGTACATCTTTATAAAAAAAGCGATGTCCTGTCTCTTTGCAACGACCTTCTTCATCTCCTGATGAAGTTTTTCACAGTATGGTCAGTCAGGGTCAGTGAAGATGATAACCTTGTATTTAGCCCCTTTGTCGCCCATCACAAGGGCGTCGTCGAGCGGTATCGTTGCCGTATCGACCTTGTTGAGTTCGCTCATCCTGTCCTGTGTCAGATTTGCCTTGGTCTTCAGGTCTATGATAGCGCCCTGAATGAAATATTTTTTTGATGAATCAAGATATAGCAACCCTTTCCGTTCACCGGACTGAACCGCAATTTCCCATAATCCTTTCACAGGGCCGGGGCGAATTTCCAGAATTTTGAGGTCAGGCGCCAGGTCTTTTAACAGAACTGCCGCCTCATCTTTACCGAGGGCCGCTTCTTCAGCCTTTTCACCGGCAAAAGAATATCCCGCAACTGACAGGATAAACATAAGTACGATTGCCGCAACAGCGGTCTTATGCCTAATAATCATGTTCCTTCCTTTCTTGTATCATAAAATAGGCCATATCAATGGCCTTAAAAACTTTTATATATTACTATATTAGAGCATTCTTTACAAGCATAAAATGCGTGAATCTGTAATCCTTCAGTTACGGGTTCTCAACCCTTAACTGAAGGATTACGTGAATCTATCTATAGATCCTTGAGCCTTTCTGACTGATAATGGGCGATGAGACTTTCTATAATTTCATCTATATCTCCCTCAAGCACCCGGTCGAGTTTATGGAGGGTGAGTCCGATCCTGTGGTCTGAGACGCGGTTTTGCGGGAAATTGTAAGTCCTTATCTTTTCACTTCTGTCACCTGTTCCCACCTGAGACTTCCTATCAGAAGCCCGCTCTTTTTCCTGTCTTTCCATTTCTAACTCGTACAGGCGCGAACGGAGGACTTTCATCGCCTTTTCTCTGTTTTTTGTTTGTGACCGTTCATCCTGACACTGAACAACGAGGCCTGTCGGTATATGGACAATCCTTACCGCCGAATATGTAGTATTGACACTCTGGCCTCCGGGACCGGAAGAACAGAAGGTATCTATTCTCAGGTCTTTTTCCTCAACTTTTATATCGACATCTTCCACTTCCGGCAGCACCGCTACTGTTGCAGCCGAGGTATGGATCCTTCCGGACGCCTCGGTCACCGGGACCCTTTGCACTCTATGTACGCCGCTTTCATATTTGAGTCTGCTGTAAGCATTCTTGCCCTGTATGGATATGATAACTTCCTTGATCCCGCCGAGGCCTGTTGAATTCAAGTCGATTGTTTCAACCTTCCATCTCCTTAGCTCGGCGTATTTCATGTACATCCTCAAAAGGTTTGAAGCAAAGAGGGCCGCCTCCTCGCCTCCCGTGCCGGCCCTTATTTCAACAAACACGTTTTTTTCATCACGCGGGTCTACGGGCAGGAGCATGACCTTCAGTTCTTCTTCGATGACGGGTTTCTTCGCTTTCAGTTCATCAAGCTCGGCCTGTGCCAGTTCGCGCATCTCTTCATCTCCGCCCTTTAACAGTTCTTCGGCGCCTTCAATGCCGGAAAGCAGTTTATCGTATTCCCTGATCTTCTCGACCAGCGGCTGAAGATCGGATTGCTCTTTCGAGTATTTCTGAAGTTCGGTATGTTTTGACTGGACTGCGGGGTCCATCAGCAGTTGTGTCAGCTCATCGTATTTTGCTTCTATAGTTTTTAACTTTTCAAGCATTGGCATCCTCAAACTTAAGGACTTCCTGCAGCGCTTTTACAGCGACCTCTATCTGGGATTCGTCAGGCTCTCTTGTGGTGAGCCTCTGCAGAAGCAGGCCGGGTTGGATTAATAAATGCATAATAAAATTATGTTCCATTTTTGCGGAGAGTTTCAGGATTTCATATGAGATTCCGGCTATCAAAGGGATAAAGATCAGCCGTGAAAGGAATTTGTAAAGAAACGGCCAGGCCTGGGGAATAAAGGAAAAGGTGAATATGCTTATAATCATTACGATAAGGAGAAAGCTTGTGCCGCAACGCGGGTGCAGGGGACTGTATTCTTTAATATTCGGCGTTAAAAGATCCTTTCCGTTCTCATAAGTATGGATTACCTTGTGTTCCGCGCCATGGTATTCAAATATCCGCCTCATCTCCTTCCACATGCCTATCCCGACAATATAGAGTATAAACAGGAAAACCCTGATAATGCCGTCAACAAAATTGAATAAAAATGAACTGGTCGAGACGGGAGGGAAGATATTCCCGATCAGCTTTGTGGCATATAACGGCAAAAGAATAAAAAGTCCTATACCGAGCAGAATTGAGAGCACGATTGTAAACCCTATGGAAGCGGGGCTTAATTGTTCGCCTTCTTCTTCCTCATATGCCTTGTTCGCGGAAAACTCTATTGCTTTGATGCCGATGATCATGGCATGGAACAACGCGATGAAACCTCTCAGTACCGGCAGCCTGAAAATCAAAGGCAATTCAGACAAAGGTTCGCTCCTGACATGGATTTCCCCATTAGGACCTCTGACCGCCACTGTCCAGCCCTTTCTGCCCTTCATCATGACGCCTTCTATAACCGCCTGTCCGCCAACGTTTTTCATGTCACCTTTCAACAAATTGAAACACTTTGTTTTGTCGCCGAAAAAAAAGCCGTTAGTCAAAAAAGAACCGACTAACGACTTATATCGATCAAAACAGTTACTTCTTGGTCTGTGCTGCTGCCGCCGCAGCGGCCTTTGCGTATTTTTTCTTGAACTTTTCCACCCTGCCTTCGGCGTCAAGAATCTTCTGCTTTCCGGTATAAAAGGGGTGGCATTTTGAGCAGATATCAACCTGTATTTTTTGACTTGTTGATTTTGTTGTAAAGGTCTCACCGCAGGCGCATTGAACGGTGGTCTCTTTATACTGTGGATGAATTCCTTCTTTCAACTTAAACCTCCTGAAAATAGAGTATGTTAATAATAATAGATTTGAGGTGGTTTTGGCAATAGGGGGTCGGATACGCCCCATTAAATATTTGTTAAGGCTGGAAGACCGGGTATCCTAAGAATGAATCACATTCTTAATGAGCTATGTGCTTCATCTCGTCCGGTATGCGCCGGGGCTTTCCGTTCGGATCGATACAGGCCAGCCTGACGTTTGCTTCAACCAACAAAGTGTCATCTCTTACGATCCTGTGTTTAATGGAAATCGTGACAGTTGTCATAGCGACAATTTCTGTTGTCACTTTAATAGTCTCTCCGAGTTTTGCAGGTCGTTTGTAGTGAATATCCAGATCTACAACGGCAAACATACACCCTTTATTATGGTATTCTGCCACATCTATCCCTTTCTCCAGAAGAAACTCGGTCCTTGCCCGCTCCATATATTTAAGGTAGTTGGCATAGTAAACAACACCGGCTGCATCAGTGTCTTCATAGTAGATCTTGACTCTAATAGAGCTGCTCATTTCCATTACTTTGACCTCAGTATTATATATGTCGCTCCCAGGCCTCCGTCACGGGCTTTGGCGGAAGAATAGGCAAGTACCCATTTACTGAACTGACCGTGCAGCCATTTAATTACCGCTTCTTTGAGGACCGGGCCTTTAGGAGACCTCAGACCCCTCCCGTGTATTACTTTAACGCAGAACAGGCGTTTTTTAACAGCCTCCTGAAAAAACAAAAACAATGCCTCTTCAGCCTCAACAAGCGTCATGCCGTGAAGGTCAATATAATCCTGCACGGAAAAGTTTCCCTGATGCAGCCTTCCGGCTACATCCTTCCTGATATGTGGATGTACCCATTCGATGTATTCCGGGGTATCGGATAAGGTAATCCTCCTTTGACCTTTGATTATTTGGGTCAGGACCTCCATTGTATCATCTTTCATGACCGGAATGTGTTTTGTACGTGGTTGTACTGCAAGGGGAATTTCCCTGAACTCCCTGATCTCCCTGACGTCGGACATGGCTTCAGAGAATATCTCTTCATCGGTCTTTGTATCTTTGAGCTTTGAATCTTTGACCTTTGTTTCTTTGAGGATAATCCGACGCTTGTCGAGAGTTTCTTTCAGTCCTTTAAACGGGTTAAATGACAATCCCGAAGATTTCATGCTTTTATTATTGCCTTAACCCGCCTACTTATTCAATTCCCTGAAAAATAGAATACCCAAATTGAGCGATTCTTGACCCACGGAGAAATCGGAAGAATGACTGTGTGGCGAACGCCTCTTTTAGTTATAATATCGGCCAAAGAGAAAAATAAAAATGAAATCGAATATTGCACCCTATCTTCAGGTCTTTAAAAGCAGGCGCATTGCGGTTATCACCCTGTTAGGCTTTTCTTCGGGCCTGCCGTTGGCCCTGACCGGCGGCACCTTGCAGGCATGGATGACGTTGGCAGGAGTGGATCTGAGGACCATCGGGGTATTTGCCCTGGTAGGATTGCCGTACACGCTCAAATTTCTTTGGGCTCCGGTTATGGACAGATTTGTTCCTCCATGGCTTGGAAGACGCCGCGGCTGGATTGCGCTTACTCAACTAAGTCTCGCAGCAGGCATTTCTTTCATGGCTTTTAGCTCACCTCAACAGTCTCCGATTCTATTGGCGGCGCTTGCTCTTGCCGTGGCTTTTTCCTCGGCCTCACAGGACATCGTTATCGACGCCTATCGTACCGATGTTTTGCATGAAAAGGAGAGAGGAGCAGGGGCGGCGGTATTTGTTATGGGCTACCGCATTGCGGCGCTTGTGTCGGGAGCATTGGCTTTAATACTTTCCGATCATATCGGCTGGCGGAACACATACCTGTTTATGGCTGTGGTAATGGGAGCAGGCGTTATAATAACTATTTTAAGTCCCGAACCCGAGGAAAAAGTGGTCCCTCCGTCCAGTCTGAAAGAGGCCGTATCCGGGCCATTGAAGGAATATTTTTCAAGGAACGCTGCCGTCTTGCTGCTGCTGTTAATTATCCTCTACAAATTGGGCGACGCCTATGCCGGTACGCTGACCACGGCATTCCTTATCAGGGGGCTTGGGTTTACCGCAAGCGAAGTGGGCGCTATCAATAAAGGAATAGGATTTGCCGCAGTGATTATCGGCGCAACAATCGGAGGGACCTTAATGGTAAAACTCGGCCTGTTCAGGTCCCTGCTTATTTTCGGAGTACTGCAAGCGGTATCGAATCTGTCTTTCATGGTCCTCGCATGGCTGGGGAAAAGCTACGGGATGCTGATATTCACTGTCGCCTTTGAGAATCTGAGCGGGGGCATGGGAACGGCAGCCTTTGTCTCGCTTCTGATGGGGATGTGCAACCATCGGTTTACCGCAACACAGTATGCATTATTGTCATCTCTTGCAGCGCTTGGAAGGATATTTATCTCTCCGACCTCGGGTTTTCTCGTAGAATCTATAGGCTGGTCCGGCTTCTTCTTTATAACCTTTCTCGTTGCACTGCCGGGACTGGCCCTTTTATGGCGGCTGAGGGATGTAATTTCAGGAATGACGCATGAAAACTGACTTCACTGTTACTTTAGCATTGAAATCGGGATATAATAAATTAAAACCATAAAGTGAAGGAGGATAAAGATGTTTAAAAGATTATTAGTTATTTCAATCGTGACATTTTCAATAGTTGCTTTTTCAAGCTTTGCATGGGCCTCTGTTGAAGGGACCTGGGATGTACAAGGGAAGATGACTGTGAAGTTCAGTATTAAAGGTTATGGGTCTCATACGGAGAAGTCCGACTTTTCCGATGAGTTTACATTTGACAGTGACGGAGCTTTTGACATGATGGATATGTCCGGCTCCTGGAGTCAAAAAAAGAAAAGCTTTGTCGTTAAGTTAGACCCGGAGGATATCAGTCATTATTTTGAAGACGCTATCAGCGATGAAATCGAAACCGATGTAACCGTTGAAGTAACAAAAATTAGTTTTACGGGGACAGAGCAAAAAAACGGGTCTATAAAGGGGACCTTAAAAATTAATATGAAACTCTACGTTGATGACTATGACTTCTTAACCGGAAAAGTAGCCGTCACGACCACTTTTAAGGGAACGCGGGCGGAAGTTACGGGCATATCATCCGTTAAGGAAAAAGAGGCTTCTCAATCGGGGTCTGTTCTTGATGTAATTGAAGAAGAACTAAATGATGCTATTCAATCCGTCTTCTGATGCATATCGTTAGCGGAATAGACATTAAAGGAAAGTGTGATTGCCACTACTTGACTTGTTAGACAATCTAACTTGCGACATGATTAATCATGATCGGGTGCGCAGAATAATACCTGCAATTTGTGAAAATCAAGAAGTTCCCGGAATTCAAAACTACATCAAGTTAACACCTCAGCGGATTTCATCGGGAGGCGCATAACACCTGCTACTATTGATTTTCAAGAGGCAAGAACCTATGAGAATTTACAGAAGAAATGTGCATAACATCAGGGCTCAGGCGCTTTGGCGCGTGGACCCCGAAGTCGCTCTGGAGGCCTTTGTTCGCAGTTCAGTTCTTCTTTTCGATCTCTTCGGTGATTACGTTTGGAGATTATCGCCCCCCTCCTGGTTGGATGTCATCGATGGATCCCAGATGCAAGCACGGTTGCGCCCAGACCTCTTGGCTGCGTACAATGCCGTGTCCGCGCGATTAATCGACTCCTCCACACTGACATCTGAATCAAGTAGTGTAATCCCAAACGATACCGTTACGAAGATCGCCTTTGGTGCTGCGGTGGCGATAGCGAGCGCGGCAAGCTCCGCGCGCATACGCTCGATCACCGCATGGGCAGTCTCCAAATTGGTATTCGGCAAGGATATCAGGAACTCCTCTCCACCGTAACGGTACACCTTGTCATAGGGCCTCAGATGCTGCTTGACGCTCTGCACCAAGGCCACAAGCACTTGGTCACCAACGGAATGTCCGTAGTTGTCGTTAATCACCTTAAAATAGTCCAAGTCCATGATCACGACAGCGCATTGAAGAACATGGCGGTTGACCAGCTCACGCAACTCGCGCAGTTTGATGAGCATGCCGATGCGATTCTCGGCCCCGGTCAAGGCATCGCGATTATAGAGCGACTCCTCGATTTCGTGCTTCAGCGTATCGATTTCCAGATGCAGGCGTTCCACGGCATTTTTGAAGCTATCATACTCCCTTGGGGAGCCTGACACTTCCTGTGTCGATGCAAGAAGCAACCGCCCCGCAAGTTGATGCATGCTGCGGTGCTCACTTTCAATGGCAACGAATGACGGGTGATCGTTGAGCACTTGAGACGCCTTCCCGTAATACCACTGGGCGAATCGACATTGACGATAGGCATCGTCCGCCACGTCGCGATGATCATAGGGCAGTCGACAGATCATCGCACGGGTAATTTCAGCGAGCCACTTCTCATGCCAATCAATGGCGTAGCCCAGTTGCTTCAGCGTCTCTTGTAGCTCGTCCCTGCTAAGACCAAGCATAATTCTACCTCCAAGCTTTTGCGAACATATTATTAACCAGTTGTTTGGATAATATCAGAATTTCTATGCAAGATCAAGAAAAACATAAAATTAATTTGGTGATGCTGTTTATAACATTTAGACCGAAGATCGAGGCGAGGCCTGCAATTAGAATCGCTTTGACTGCGTCGCGGTTCTTTATGGGGTCAGTAGAGGCCGTAAACAGAAAGACCGACCAGCCGAACGACAAAAAAGAAATGATCCTGTCCTGGTATCCATAGGAGGGTAAGTCATAATACACGAATAACAACGGAATCTTAATCCTGAACATGTGTACAATTGCGATCGCCAAGAAATAGACCGCCATTGTTTCCATTTAAATATTTATAATTATAGCATCCATTAAGATTGCGTGTTACAGGAAATACAAAACGGAGACCGGAAAACTGGCTAACTTGCTTTTTGACCTTGTAAAATATTTACTTACCACACTTGGGGCTATAATACTTTTAGCAGAAAAAACCATAAATCTTTTTACAGTTGCTGTCATTATAGTAATAGCTGTTATAATATTAACGTTAGCGGTTTTTATTACCCCTATTAAGGAGGAATAAAGATGGAAGGCTTTCTCATGATAATGGTAGGTATCGCAATTTTCGCCATCGGCGCAGCTATTTATTTCAAATACAAAGAAAAACATCCTTAATCCTTCGTCTCTGTTTTTATATTTTTATCTTTCAATGTCGTTAGAACCAATCTCAATGAATTACAATCAGTCTCAAAACCCTCATCTTTGTCATCCTTAATAATAACAGCCTCCTTAAATTCAAGGGAAACGGATATTCAGCAATGCCGCCGCCCGTTATTGGGGAGGATTTAATACTACAGCGAACTTTTCAATAAAAACCGCTAATCAATGGCTTTTAGTCGTCATTCCGGGCTTGACCCGGAATCCAGAACGCATTGGAAACCATGGATTCCCGATTACAAACTTCGGGAATGACAAAAAATACGATGTAGCATTAAGAATGAAGGGGGAAGTGAAAGCGCCTTATGGTGAATACCGCATATACTTTTCCCAGTAAAGCAGAAGCTCCCTTGTTGCGCGGATGTCGCCGGCGCAGTAGCGGGCTATATCGAGGAAGCGGCCGGCTTTGAATAAGTCCTTTACGTCGTAGCCGGAAATTCCGTCTTCTTTCGGGCTTTTGATGCCGAAGGTGCGGCACCACATGTCGAGGCTGAACTTCCTCCGCGTAGCGCCGTAAAAGGACAACTGGTCGAAGAGGTCGATATGGATATCACCGTACCTGTTCGGCATGATATCTTTTTTAGGTTTTATCTTATGAACGGCTGAACGGGTAAGAATGAAGGGACAGTCGAACCCCCTGCCGTTGAAGGTTATGAACTGCTTGTAGTTTTTAATGACGTTCCAGAATTTATTGATAATCTCCTCTTCCGTGCCGGTTTCATAGCGCACCCCTTCTTCTTCAAAGGGCAGCAGGGGCTGTCCGGTATTCTGATAAAAGGCAAAGCCCTTCTGCGAGTCGGTATCGAGCATGCCGATGGCAACGATTTCGGCTGTCTGCGGATAAAAAGAAAGGCCGTCTTTTACCTCTTTCTTATCATCTTCCGTTTCGGCGTAGCGGAGCAGGTATTCCTGCATCGGCCCGTCAAGGCTTTTAAAGTCCCTGCCGACGGTTTCTATGTCAAATATTATTCCGGGCATGTTTATGTGATAAACATTTTAACTTGTTTTAAGCCGCCTTTGGCAGTTCCTTGAAGACCTTCCATGTCTTAAGAATATCGATGGCCCTCTGTAACTGAAGATCGTCTTTTTCTTCGATTTCAACAGGCACCATTTCATCAGGTTCAGCCGTCTTGTCCTCGGTTTTTTCGTTCTTCAGGTGCTTTTCAAGGTCTTTTTCTCTGATGGCAGGGTGGCCTTTTGTCCCGTTCTTTAATTCCGGCTTGACTAAGATATCCGGTGCAATCCCTGTCGTCTGAATGGACGTTCCTTTCGGTGTGTAATACCGCGCTGTCGTAAGCCTCAGGGCCGAACCGTCGCCGAGAGGGACCACTGACTGTACGGAACCCTTCCCGAAGGTCTGTGTGCCGATAAGGACGGCCTTGTTCCAGTCTTTTAAAGCGCCTGCAACGATTTCCGAGGCGCTGGCGCTGCCCTGATTGACGAGGACGATCATGGGGAGGTTGAAATCCGTTTTATTTTTGTTGCTCTTGTATTCGATTTTATCTCCCTTCTTGTCCTTGATGAAAACCACCAGCTTGCCGGACTGCAGGAACTGGCTTGATACATCAACAGCGCTGTTAAGAAGTCCGCCGGGATTGTTCCTCAGGTCAAGGATAAGGGCATTGATATTTTCTTTCGCCAGGCTTTCCATGGCGGCAGAAAGGTCGGATGACGTCTGTTCCTGAAACTGGGTCAGCTTCACATATCCTATCCCGTCTTCGAGGACCTTATATTTCACGCTTTTTATCTTTATTACTTCTCTCACTATGGTGAAATCTTTGGTCTCTTTCCATCCCTCTCTGAGGATGGTTATTTTTACGGAGGTAGAAGGAGCGCCCCTCATCTTGCTTACTGCGTCATGTAACCCCATATCTTTTGTGAATTCATTGTTGATCTTGATGATCCTGTCTCCTGACTTGATGCCAACCTTGTAGGCCGGGGTGTCTTCTATCGGAGCTATGACAGTGAGCATGCCATCTTTGATCCCTATCTGGATGCCGAGACCTCCGAATTCTCCTTTTGTATCCACCTGCATTTCCTTATATTGTTCGGGCGGCATAAATGCGGAATGAGGATCAAGGGAGCTGAGCATGCCTTTTATTGCGCCATAAATAAGGTCCTTCGGTTTTACGTCTTCAACATAGTTTTTTCTGACGAGTGAGAGGGCCTCGGTGAAGACCTTGAGTTCTTCATATCCTTCTTCAGCGCCGACACTGCCAATCTTCCATCTTCCGATCAGGATGCCTGCCGTAGCAACGGTAAAGACAAGGATTACGGCAATAACCACCTTTTTGCTAAGTAACTTCTGAAACATCTTTTCTAACCTCCGGTTTTTTTATCTCCTAAGCAGCCACTGTAACGGATCAAGTGGTTTGCCCTTGTATCTGAGTTCAAAGTACAGGCCGGGAGAACTCATGAGGCCCGAGGTCCCGACCCTGCCAATCGCCTGCTTACCTTTTATTATATCTCCAACTCTCGTAAAAATCTCGGATAGACTTCCATAGAGGGTATGATATCCGTCGCCATGGTTGACAATTACCATCTGTCCATAGCCTTTAAACCATTCGGCAAATACTACTTTGCCGCCGTGTACCGCCTTTGCATAGGAATCCGAGTCCGATTGTATAAAGGCGCCGCTCCTGAAAATAGGCGTACTGAATTGAGGGTCTTTCTGCGAGCCATAAGGTATTGCAATTCTCCCTTCCGCAGGCCAGGGGAGTCTGCCTTTGAGGCTTCCAAAACCTTTGCCGGCAAGGATATCTTCTTTCCCCTTTTGGGCGCGCTCCGACTCTTTGATTATATCCAGTATCCTTTTGGAAGCGGCCTCGAGTTCCTTTAATATTCTCGTATGAGAAGCCTGCTGTTTTCTTACCGATACAAGAACGGTTTCTTTATGTTTCATTGCTTCGGCAAGTTTTTCTTCCTGGCTTTTTACCTTCTCCTGATTTTTTTCGAGGTCTTTTTTGAGCACAACGAGCTGCTTTTCTTTCCGGCTAAGGCTTTCAAGACTCTCTTTATAACCTTCCAGCAGCCTGTGTTCATATACTGAAACATACTGGAGATATTTCCCCTGCCTCATCAATTGTGATATATCGTCGGCACTAAGCAGCAGAAGGACCGTATCCGAATTATTCCCGTATTTGTGGATGGCCTGTAGTTTTCTCTTTAGCCAATCCCTGTGTTTCTCGATATTTTTCTTGTTTGCGCGAATTTCAGCCTCAAGTTTTGATATGCCGGACTCGGTTTCTGAGAGCTTGCTCCTGTATTTCCTCAGGTTGTTTTCCACGTCTTTCAGTTGTTTGTTGGTGCTCTCGATATCGGTGAGAACAGAGGACTCGTGTTTTTTAATTTCTTCGATCTTTTGTTTTTGGTTTTTAATTTCTTTCTGTATTTTCCGGTATTCCTCATTGGCGGTGCCGGCATAAGAAAAAGAAGATAAAAAAAGGAAAAAAAGAAGGAAAAAGAAAAGTTTTCCCGGTTTACTAAGTTTACTCGGGTTACTCAGTCTACAAAGTTTCCCCTGTTTTTCTGGACCGTGAGGACCGTGTAAACTGTTTGAAATCGGCATGTTCAATATCGGATTCTTCCGATGGCGAAGACGGCTCCCGTTATGCCGAGAAGCAGTCCTGCGGCAGGAAGGGCGAATGACATATTGACAGGGAAAATAAAGGATTTAAAGATAGGGAAGGCGAGGCTTACTTTCAGAAGCACAAGATAATAGAGTATGAATATGCCGATGAGGCTCAAAACCCCTCCTGAAAGACCGATAACAGCCCCTTCTATGATGAATGGCGCGCGGATGAACCCCCTTGAGGCGCCCAACAGTTTGTATGTTTCTATTTCACTGTTTTTGCGGTAAAAAAGAATTTTAACCGTGCTGTAACAGACAAAAAGCGTTCCGGCAGACATGATTATGATCAGTATCGCGCCGATGGTCTTTATCCCCATACTTAGGGAATAAATGGAGGCAAGAAATTTTTCTCCGTATTCTATTTCACTCACCCCTTTTATAGCTTTAAGACTTGCCGTCAGCTTTTTTACCGTTTCCGGGCTTATGGTCTCGCTCTTCAGCTTTATCTCGACACTATCCGGCAGAGGGTTTTCACCGACGCCTTCCAGGATATAGTCCGTATTTTTAAGGCTTGCTTTAAGCTCTTTCCAGCCTTCTTCTTTTGTGATGTATTTGACCTTTTCGACAGAGGGGTCTTTTCGTGCGGTTTTCATTAAGGTTTCTATATCCTGTTGGGACAGGTCTTCTTTGAGATAGAGCATTATGGAAAATTTCTCCGGCAAATCCTTTGTTGCCAGACTTATGTTAAAAACAGTCAGCAAGGTAATTGCCGTAAAAAGGAGGCCTACTGCAATAGTCAGTACCGAGAGAAAATTAATCCATTTGTCATGGAGCAAGCTTTGTACGGCAAGCCTGAAAGAGTAAGACATTGACATCAGCCGAGCTCCTCTCCCGCATAATTTCCGAAATCCAGTTTCAGCACACGTTTGCCGGAGTTCCTGAAGAGTTCCCTGTTGTGTGTAGCCAGCATGATCGTTGTGCCCCGCGCATTGATCTCCTTGAAAGTCTTTATGATGCCTGCCGACGTATCGGGGTCTACATTGCCGGTTGGTTCATCGGCCAGCAGGATCATCGGCTCCGAGACAATAGCCCTTGCTATTGCAATCCTCTGCTGTTCTCCGCCCGACAGGGTAGTAGGATAATGGTCCGACTTGTGTCTCAGGTTAACGAGTTTCAAGGATTCAAAGACCTTGGCCTTTATTTCTCTTTCATCGATGTTTCTTATTCTCAGGGCAATCGCTATGTTTTCAAAGACGTCCCTGTTGTCAAGGAGCCTGAAGTCCTGAAACACCACGCCGATATTCTTTCTTAAAGCCGGAATTGACGATTCAGTCAGCTTCATTAATTCCATATCCGCAACAGTTATATCCCCTTCATCGGGTGTTTCGGCCATATAGACCATCTTCAGAAGAGTTGTTTTACCCGAACCGCTCGGGCCGGTTATGAATACCATCTCTCCCCTATCGACAAAGAAGGTTATTTTCCTCAGTGCCGTCTGGTTATCATAATGTTTTGATACGTCCCGGAATTGAATCATTTCGTATTTATTTCAAGTTTTCTTTTATAGTATTTGCAATATTTACCGGAGTGAGTCCGTAGAGTTTTAGCAATTCCGAAGAAGGGCCGGAGCATCCAAAAGCGTCCTTTATCCCGATCCGGACAACCCTTACAGGATGACTCTCTGAAAGGAATTCGGCAACGGCGCTTCCAAGACCCCCGATGATCGAATGTTCTTCCGCGGTAATAATAAGCCCGCTTTTTTCGGCGGCCCTGAGCACGCTTTCGGTATCAAGGGGTTTTACCGTAGACATGTTGATAACACCGACGTCCAACCCGTCTTTCTTCAGGGTTTCAGACGCCTCAAGCGCCATGGCTACCATGATGCCCATGGCTATGATGTTTGCATCCTTTCCAAGATGGAAGGTATAGGCTTTCCCTATCCTGAAGGTATAATCATCCGGCATTACCAAAGGCACTTTTGATCTTCCAAGTCTTACATAAACCGGGCCTTGATAATCGGCAATTGCATGAATGACCTGTTTTGTTTCATTGCCGTCTGCCGGCACTATGACGGTCATGTTCGGCAAAACCCTCATGAGGGTAACGTCTTCAACAGCCTGATGGGAAGCGCCGTCTTCCCCTACGGTGATGCCGCTGTGCGTGGCAACGAGTTTTACGTTAAGATTCGAATAGCAGACCGTCTGTCTGATCTGTTCCCAGGCCCTGCCGGTCTCAAAGACTGCGAAGGTTGATGCGAAAGGCAGCTTTCCTGCAAGAGACAGTCCGCTTGCAGTGCCGACTAAATCCTGTTCGGAAATGCCTATGTTAAAAAACCTTTTTGGAAATTCTTTGGCGAATTTCTTTGTCTTTGTAGATCCCGAGAGGTCTGCGTCAAGGACAACCACGTCTTCTCTCGACCTGCCGAGTTCGAGAAGCGCTTCGCCATAGGCGTCCCTCGTCGCTATTTTTTTTATGGTATCTTTGCTTAGTGGTTTTTCCGCTATTTCTCCCATTACCGTTCAAGCTCCTTTAGCGCTTTTTCGAGTTCTTCCGGAGTAGGCGCCATGCCATGATATTCAACCTTTCCTTCAAAGAAGGAGACGCCTTTGCCTTTTATTGTACGGGCAACGATCATAGACGGTTTATATTTTATGGTCTCCGCCTCATCCAGGGCGCGGACAACCGCCTCCATATCATGGCCGTTAATATCAATGACATGCCATCCGAAGGCCTCCCATTTTTTTACGATAGGTTCGATATACATTACTTCATGACAGTGGCCGTCGATCTGAAGGCCGTTGTTGTCTATTATCGCACAGAGATTATCCAGCTTATAATGGGCGGCGGTCATCGCAGCTTCCCATACCTGTCCTTCCTGTATCTCGCCGTCTCCAAGCATGCAATAAACGCGGGAAGACAAGCCGTCTATCTTCAGTCCTAAAGCCATTCCATCGGCAATAGATAGTCCCTGTCCCAGAGAACCCGTAGATATTTCAATGCCCGGGAGCTTTCTTGAACAGGGGTGTCCCTGCAATGGGCTGCCGATCTTCCGCAAGGTCTTGAGCAATTGTTTATCAAAATACCCTGAAAGCGCCAGAGCGCCGTACAGAACGGGTGCTGCATGGCCTTTTGACAGGACAAACCTGTCCCTCTCACGCCATTTCGGGTTGGCGGGATCATGCCTCATTTTATAGAAATACAAAGCCGTCACAATATCCGCCGCTGAAAGCGACCCGCCTGTGTGGCCCGACCCTGCCTCGGTAAGCATTTTCAGTATCTCGATCCTGAGTGTTTTTGCTTTTTCCTTAAGGGATGCAATATCCGGTTTCAAGTCCGTTGTTTTCATCTATTTTGCCCTTTTCATTATATAGGTTAAAAGAATATCATCAAGACTGTCGGACAACTGTTTCCGTCGTTCTTCAGTGACGGCTTCCATCCTGTTGTCTCCTTTGCTTAGTTGTTCTTCCCGAATCTCGATGAGTTCAAGCGGCTTTGCAGCTTGCTCCGGTCCACTGACTTCTTTTGCCTCAGCGACGTCCTTATTTTTTTCGGTTTCTTTTTCCTGTTCCTTCAACTCGCCGGTATGTTTGCCTGTCAGAAGATCTCTTATCATGCCCTTGTGCTGGACCTTCATGAGTTTCGTGATTTTCGCTTTGAAATCAGGGTCATCCAGAAGTTGTGAATAATCGGTCTTCCTTGAAGCAAGGATCGCTCCCTGGTAATAGAGGAGGGTTACGACCACGGGGTTATTTTTCCCGCTGTCCTCTGTCTGCACATGATAGGTTTTGTCTTTGTAAGATATGTTAGTATTGAATCCGACAAGCATTATTTCTTCTTATTTTACTATAATTTTCAGAATTATTATACTTATATCGCCGCATAAAATGAAAGGCCGGATACGTGAAGGTTTGCATCCTTTCAGCAAATTATTTTTTGCTAATGAAAAAGCTAATCGGCGTGCGGTTTCTTGCGCGTCCGGGTTGAGCGCCTTGTTATGGGCTTTTCCGCCTTTTTTTGTTTCTTATAGAAAGTCAAAAACTCTCTCGGAGAATAAATTACGATTCCGTGACATAGTTCGGCAGGGAAATGACTCTGATTTCCTGTGACAAGACATGCCGCCTGACTTGCCATGGCAGTTTCAAGGAATGTCTCATCGTCCGGATCGGGAAGTGAATTGACTAAGGGAGAAGATGCTACTGTCTGTCCCCTGTGTACGATGTAGTCTAAAAGTACTTTTACCTTTTCATTTTCAAAGTTAAACTTTGGACGGCGTAGAACCTCGTCATATTCTGCAAGAATACGTGCATTAAAAGAAAGTGTAATCTCGCCGGACGAAACCATGAGGACAATTTCACCGCAAACTCCGAAGGGAGATAAAAGACCCGCAACAAGAACATTGGTATCGGGCACGATATTCATCGTGCCCGTTTTTTACGAACAGCTTTTATCTCGGCGTTGATTTCCTCCATCGAAATTTTATCAGTTCCCTGCCGGGCAGATTTACGCTGTAGAGAGCCGACTGCCTCAACTGCACGCGCCTGACGGAATGCCGATAATGATTCCTCAAGAGTTGATTCGGTTATTGCGGCAAGAATAGCTACGGGTCGACCATTGCTGGTAACAATCATTTCCCTTTCCTCTGAAAGATCCTTCCAGACTTGTGCTGATTTACCTCTTAAATCTCGGACGCTCAAAAACTTCATGGGGTTATCCTCCAATTGTGTGTACTATATTATGCACACAAACGTCACCCATTGTCAATTTACATTTTAGGCATAACGCTGAGCTAAGCCGCCCGGCCACAAGCCATTTGCCCATTCAAACCGGCGTTAATCCGGGTCGGCTTGAGTGATTCGTTATGTGCCTGATTTGTACACATCCCGTCTATGTCTAACTTTAACAACTATAATATGTAGTTCCCTGTCGGAAACTGAATAGACAATTCTGTAAACTCCCTGACGAATTCTGTATCTGTTTTCTCCGGTAAGTTTTTCACATCCCTGGGGTCGGGGGGTGTTTGCCAGTCCCCGAATCTTTTGAATTATCCGGACGCGATCTTTTCGTGGAATGTTCTCAATTTCTTTTACAGCCGACGGCTTGATAAGGATATTATATTTTGCCACGCCTCTTCAGGTCCTTGAGAACTTCCTCAAATGACAGGTTAGGCTCATGTGCCCTTTCCGTAAATGCAGCGATGTCTTCTGCATCTTCCGCGAAGACTATTCGGATTGCCTCATTGACGATATCAGAGACAGAACTATCAGTTTCAACGGCTTTCAGACGAAGAGCCTTATGTATCTGGGGATCAAAATAAATCGTTGATTTTTTGGCTATTGTTTTCATTTTTTTAATATACCATCATGAAGGCAAAGCGTCAAGACGCTAAATTATTGATTAGTATTATTACAACGAGTTCAGCGGGTTCCCCGCTGGAACGACTGGTTAGGTTTAGTCATCCTTGTCCATTGTCAAGGGCTGGCCCCATATTTGTTTTATCTACTTTTTGATTATGGCAATTTGGTTGATGACCTCGTTAAGTTTTATTTCGCACGCTCAAAGCAGACAGCAGCATCGGTTCCGATTCTGTTCGAGGTTGTGTACTCAGATATATAGACCAGTTTCCAGCCATCGTATTTGGCAAGAATACTGTCCATGTCAGATTTCTTTCTCATGTCTACTTGCTCGCAACGCGTTTGTGCGTTGGCGCCACTTACACCGGAGTCCCACTTAGAGGCAACGATATTTGCTGGAGCACAACTCGCAAGAATCACACAGGCAAGGATTACTATAATTGATATTTTTCTCATTTTTATCTCCTTAAATTTTAGTAAGTTGAGTTTTCACTTGGCGTAACCTCTACAATCTCGTTATATTTCTCTGCCTTCATCACCTCCCTCTGCCGGCATAACGTTCCGCATAATCGTATGCCGGCTTTATTGGCGTCCCGGTACATGCCGTGGTTATGAGGCGTTTCTGTCGTCATTGCCTTTTATCCTTTCACGTAATTCTGGCTGCTTCGTGGTTGCTGTCCATTTTGCCACGAACTATTTGATTTACGCTCTCTTCTGATTCTATACCTCTATTGGATTTACTCCTCTCATTACAATGAGTTCAGCGGGTTCCCCGCTGGAACGACTGGTTAGGTTTAGTCATCCTTGTCCAATGTCAAGGGCTGACCCCATATTTGTTCCGTCACGTCTGAAAATAATGCAACCCCCAAAAGTGACCTGTGGCACTCGTTCAACTCCAATGGCTTGTTATCTAATCTTTTTTAGGTATAACCATGTTTCTTATTGTAAAAATCGACTGCAAATTTGCAGAAATCTTTCCACTCGCTGAAATCATACCACCAAATAAATCTAAACTCTTCTATTCCTAATTCTTTAAGTTCTTTAGTTAGTTTAGATAGCATTTGAAATAATTGATTTTTTTCTGGAGAGTCAGCATACTCCCACATTTCATGCAACTTGCCTGTAGCACCCGATAGGTATACAGGATGACCTTGGTCAGCATTATGAAATCCTACACCATCCCCTGTTTCAATTAAACTTTTTAGGCCTTGATAGATATATTGCTTTTCGAAAAACTTCTCATAAATAGCATCCTGCTTGAAATCTTCTTCTCGTTTAATTATGTCTATCAATCTCCTTATTTCTGCATCCCAGTCCTTATGAAATTCTAAATATTGTATGTCTTGCAAAGTGCACCCGGCCCCTATGTCATAAGGTGGGATATTACAAGCACTAAGTTTAATCGGAATAAACCAACCGCTATTAAAATGCTTTCTTCTCAAAATATCAACTGCCAATATTAACTCTTCGTTCATATGGGTATCAGCCTTCTCCTCATATTCACGAGAAAAGCAGGCAAGGAAATACGCACCATCATTTATAGCTTCTTTTATTGCCGTCTTCCATAATATGCCAGGCTTTATCCGTTCTCGATCAAGCCAATAGTCAATATTATTATTTTTTAATTCTTTGCATATCCGATCGACTGCCTCAGAATTACTTCTGACATATGAGATAAAGACTTTTTTCATAGACCCATTATACTGTTCAATTTATAAAGATAACGACTCGCTTCACCAGGAGCCGCGTTTTTTGCTGCGATCTGGTGTAAGCGCTTGTTATAGCGTTTACACCACAGATGCATAAAATTGCATAAGAAAACCTACTATAATGGAAGCAACCCCAATTTGCGACATAGTTTTTGCTAACTTATATCTTGGGCTCTTTGGATCCAGATCCCAGATCGTCCCAAAACGACTAGGCAAGCCGAAGCTGTATAACAATAAGAAACCAAATATATCCAATCCGAGCCCGACAGAATTGATGCTTTTGTTTGGTAGTGATAGTATTAAAACCACAAAGAACACAAAAACAGATAATAATAATATGTAATCTTCCTTGTTTGGTCTCCAGTTTTTGTTTTGATCATTCATGTTGTTTTGTAGCTATAACCAGTTATTAGACAGTTACAAGACTATACCAAAAAGTTTTTATCCGGTCAACAAGGGTGGGAGGTAATAGGGTCAAATCATCACTATTCGCAAAAGGACAGAGTCAATGGGGGTGAATCCGATTTTCCGGGATTGAAGATATGTTTCGAAATTTATAATATGTAACTATGTCAGGAGGTTTAATCGGTTTTAAGACAAGCGGATTACTAACTGTGGTCCTTGCGGTCCCCTTTTTCATAGTAAGGCAGGGTAATTTTCAAGGCATGATTGATTGCTTCCTGCTTTTCATTTTGTGAGAGAGATTCCCACAGGTTGGATTCTTTGACTATCTCTATAACTTCTTTTTTAGTCATGGTTAAGTTATTTCCTGAAACTCTCTCCTGTCTCCTGAAATTATACTTTTAGTGCTCTTATACTCTTTTTTATCATAAGCGGCTTTTTCTTTGCAATCTCAATAAGGTTTTAATTTAATGAGCTAAAGGTTGCTATAAAGATTACAACTTTAGTTGCAACTGAAGGCAGGCTCAATCACTAATTAATCTTACTTAAAGCCTTTTGTGAGTCCTTTTAGTTCGAACAGCAGCGTCATTGTAAAATCACCGGGCCTTTTTGTGAATCCGAGGTTCATTCCCCAGCACTGGCCGATGTATTTCAGGTGCAGCGAGACTTCCCTTGTTTCATGCTTTTCAGCGTCATGCCAGATTCTGCTTTCAAGATATAACGGTTTCAGGAAATTAAGGTCAAGCCCGGCAGTGTAGTATTTGATGGCGTCTACCCTGTTGTATCTCTGTCCGGCGGATATTGTTGCGATTGGAAATACCATCGAAATGTCCGAATTCACACTCTCAACTTTTCCTGTATGGACATCGTAACGGGTGTCGAGCCGGATGGAAAAGGGCCTTTTTATCCCGACTTCGAGGTGTAAAGGCAGAAACGGTCTGTCTCCCCCGTAAGTATCGAAGCCCTGGGCAATACGCACGACCATGAATTCGCCTTTATTGTCAATAAACCTGTTCATTAGTGAGAGTTCAAAAAGGGATGTCTTGTTGAAGATGTCCGCCGAGTCGAAGATGGGCGGATTGTTTCCCGAATTCGTAATCAGAGAATAACTCAGCGAGGGTTCCGCAATATGAGTAAAAGAGCCGTACTTTTTCAGGAAGCGGGCGCTAAGACCTGCCGTATATTCAAGGGATTCCCTGTGCAGGGATTCTTCCTTGTCCCTGTCAAGAAAATAGGCGGTTTCCCTGAGACCGAGGGTCTGAAGCAAGGTTATGTCGCCGCCGGTCTTGTATGAAACCTTTGGATAAAGGTCCAGGCGTCTGCCTTCGGTATTTTCTTCACGCCAAAAGTTGGAAAATGCCGTAGTTGCAGAAATCCAGAACGGGCCGGTTTTCACCGGATTTAAGACATAACCTATTTCCGGTAATTTCTGTGCAGGGCTTTCGGCGCCTTCTTTCAGATCGATCCAGTACCGGGAGAGCAGATAGGCGCGGGACGATTCAAAAGGGACCGATATTTCGCCGGTAGATTCGAGAAAACGGTTCGTTCGTATTTCAAGGCTTGTCTCGAATTCCCGGTAGAATTCTTTTTCATTGATAATATTGAGGTTTAGAAAACCGCCGACGCCGTCTGCAGACCTCTGTTCGTGGAGCCCTTTAATTTCAAAGAAGTTTTTGGACAGTTCGGTGTCCTTTAAATGGTAAATCCACCACTTGCCTTTGACGTCTCCGGGATAGAGATACCTGTACTCCAGTCCTTCTCCGACACCCCTCTTTGTGTATATATCCAGAGATAATGTTGCGTCGCGGTTTTCCGACATCGCCCAGAAAAATGGGATGTTCATGTAGACTCCCTTTTTATTGCTGTAACCGATGAACGGTATCAGCAGTCCCGTAGTTCTGTCGGCTTGAACAGGCGCCCATAAATATGGAGTATAAAAGACGGGGACATCCTTTATCCTGAACGTCACATTGTTTGCCTCCAATCTGTCTCCTACAAGTGCGTCCACACTTTTCCCTCTGAAACACCAGGCAGGGACGGGCGCGTCACAGGTTGTAAAGAGCCCATCGGGAATGACGTAAGCGTTCTCGCCTTTTTTCTCTATGAGCTTCCCGTAAATGTGGTAATTGTCTTTTTTTAAAAAAACCTGAGCATCGTGTAGCAGGCCGGTCTTTTCGGCGAGGTTGAGTTCCGCCCTGCTTGCGGTAAACGAAAGTTCGGCGTCGTTGAATTTTACGTTTCCGGCGGCTGTGGCTTCGGAGGACTCTTCGTTGTATGTTATTTCATCCGCCTCCATCAGCATATCCGCTTTTTTGATCTTCACGGCCCCTTTGGCAACATAGGTCGATGTTTCCCGGATATATTCAAGCGATTGGGCGTCTATGGACGTATCTTCCGAGGCAACGGCATATCCGGTCAGGAAAACAAAGAGCAGAGAGCAAAGAGCAAAGAACGTCGGAAGGTTGTTTCCCTTTGCAACTCGTTCCGGGCCGGGCGGTTCCGCTGAGGCGGAAATCAGGCATCCCGCGTTTTTTTTCAACATTCCCTTAACCTCGTAAGTATGCCTCTCCGTCCAAGCGCTTCCATAGCTTCTCCTATCGTATAAAATGAACCTGTAATCACGATAAGCGGAGAGTCCGGCATTTGACGACCATCCTTAATTGCCAGGTCAATAGCTTCTTTTACGGTTGAAGAAATCCGGATATCGGAAAAACCGAGGGACGCCGCGATCTCTGCAAGACGTCCGGGTGAAGCGGCCCTTTCATAGGAAGGAGCAGTTACGATAATCTCTGATGCAAGAGGCAATAACGGTCCCATTATTCCTTTCATATCTTTGTCGCTCATAATGCCAAGTACCATTATAATCTTTTTATATTTATTAAGGAAAATACTTTTTATGGTTTTGGATAAGACGTGTGCAGCAGCCGGATTGTGTGCGCCGTCTATCAGAATGGGAGGATTACTCTGAACAAGTTCAAGCCTGCCGGGCCACTTTGTCGATGCAAGCCCGTCTCTGATATATTTAAGAAGCCGGGACGACGAATCCTGACGTGGAGACGCGGAGACGCGGAGACGTGGGGAATTTAAAAAAAGATCGGCTGCTTTGACGGCTAACGAGGCATTCCGCATCTGGTGTTCGCCGGAGAGGGGAAGCGTAAGATCCTTCAGTTTAATGGACCCATCGGAATAATCAAAACAGATCCCCGACGCATCGGATTTTTTCAGTAAAGCGGAAAAATCCTTCCCATACAAGTACAAAGCCGAACTTAGTTCCCGTGCTTTTTCCCTGACGACTTTCGCTGCTTCAGGCTCCTGGTCCGCGCTGACAACGGGTATGCCCTTTTTTATGATGCCGGCTTTCTCAGCGGCTATTTCATTTAAGGTATTGCCGAGGAAATATTTATGATCGAAACTTATATTCGTTATGACCGATACCAGGGGTGTGACGATGTTTGTGGCGTCGAGCCTTCCCCCCATGCCTGTTTCCATAACGACAGCATCCGCCTTTTGTCTCTGAAAATAGAGCAGGGCAATGGCGGTTACCACCTCGAAGAAGGTAGGGTTAAAGTCGTCAAAACGTGAAACGATATCTCTTATCTCTGAAGCGAGATCTATAACGCCGGCTTCGGTTATCTCTTCGCCGTTGATCCTGATCCGTTCCGTAAAGCTGATAAGGTGGGGAGAGGTGAAAAGCCCGACCCGGTGACCTGCAGCCTGAAGGATAGAAGCGATAACGGCCGCCGTCGAGCCTTTACCGTTTGTTCCTGCAACATGCGCACAGGGGAAGGATTCATGGGGATTGCCGAGTGCGGCGGCGAGTTTGCCGATATTGTCGAGTCCGAATTTTATTCCGTATTTCTGCAGGCTGTATAGATACCCGATTGTTTCATCATAGCTCATAGGAGGTTGTTAAAGATTTTTGCAAGGGTTTCCCTGAAGTTCTTTCTGTCGACCACCATATCAATAAGCCCGTGGTCAAGTAAAAACTCGGCCCTCTGGAAATCTTCGGGCAATGCCTGTTTGATGGTTTGTTCTACAACTCTCGGGCCGGCAAACCCGATTAGGCTTTTCGGCTCGGCAATAATGACGTCGCCAAGGGAAGCAAAACTTGCGGTAACTCCTCCAAAGGTAGGGTCGCAGAGAATAGATATATAGAGTATACCGTTGTCCTTAAGCTTGCCTATAGCGGCAGAGACCTTTGCCATCTGCATCAGGGAGAAGATGCCTTCCTGCATCCTTGCTCCGCCGGAGGAGGAAACCGCTATGAGAGGCTGTTTCTTTTCAACGGCCCTTTCAGCCGCCCTGGACACCTTTTCACCGACTACGGACCCCATGCTGCCGCCCATAAAGGAAAAATCCATCAATACAATACTTACAGGATGACCTTTGATGATAGCTTCACCGGAAATGACGGCCTCTGTCAGGCCGGTTTTTTTTCGGTTCTCCTTCACCCTGTCCTTGTAGGAAATAGAGTCCTTGAAATGGAGGGGGTCCGCCGATGCAAGAGCCTCGTCAATCTCAACAAAGCTGCCTTCGTCAACAAGGAGCTTCAGGCGCTCCTGGGCGCTGATTCTGAAGTGGTAGTTGCATTTCGGGCATATCTTAAGGTTTTTCTCGATCTCTTTTTTATAGACGATTTCCTTGCAGCCGTCGCATTTCACCCATAACCCTTCAGGTATCTTTACCTTCTTGTCGGTCTTTAAATCCTTTGTCTTTTTAAACCATGCCATTTTTAATGCCTATTCCTTATATATATATAATATACCGTCGGGTCACTGTATGGCTTGACGGAGACCTTTAAGAAATTCCCTCAGCTCGTCCGGAGATTCATAAAGCTTTTTTACTATGGCGCTTCCTACAATTACGCCGTCGGATATTTTTGCGATTGCAGACGCATCTTCGGGAGTTGATACGCCAAACCCTACGGCTATAGGCTTCTCCGTGTGCTTTCTAATGTTAGACAGGAGCGTCTCCATGGAACCGTCAAGCAGGAGGCCGGACCCGGTAATGCCTGTTATCGAGACGTAATAGATAAATCCGCTCGCCGACCGCGCAACCTTTTTTATCCTTTCTTCCGTAGAAGTAGGCGCAAGCAGGAATATGGTGTCAAGGCCGGACTTCCTCGAAAGTTTCATCAGATCATCCGCCTCATCAGGGGGCAGATCGGGTATTATTACGCCATCTACCCCTGCATCGACCGCGTCCGCAACAAAAGCCTCCAGGCCGTATTTGAAAACAGGATTGTAATATGTCATGAGAACCAGCGGTATCTGCGTCAACTGCCGCATCTCCCGAACAAAAGAGACTACCTTTCTTAAGGTAACGCCGTTTTGCAGCGCTCTTTCCGCAGCCCGCTGGATCGTCGGGCCGTCAGCCAGAGGATCCGAAAACGGGACGCCGAGTTCAACGATATCGGCCCCGCACTCTTCAAACAGCAGTACGACCTCTTTTGTCTTTTCAAGAGAAGGATCGCCGGCCATTATATAGGGGATAAAAGCCTTCCCGCCTCCCATTTTCAATTTGCGGAATTTTAGCGAGATCCTCGTCTTCACAGTTCTATCCCCTTAATCCGCGCAACCTCCTGGACGTCTTTGTCGCCGCGGCCCGAGAGATTGACAATAATAATCCGGTCTCTTGAAAGAGAGGGAGCGAGTTTTGCAGTTTCGGCAACTGCATGCGCCGATTCGAGGGCAGGGATAATGCCTTCAAAATTTGATAAGAGTTCAAAGGCAGAGAGCGCTTCTTCATCCGTCGCATAAGTATATTGCACCCGGCCTGAATCCCTCAGAAAGGGATGCTCCGGTCCTATGGATGCATAATCAAGACCTGCCGATACGGAATGTGTTCCGAGGACGTTTCCGTCTTCGTCCTGAAGGAGGTAGCTCTTGCAGCCCTGAAAGACGCCGACCGAGCCTCCTGCAAAACGCGCGGCATGTTCTCCCGAGGCGATGCCTTTGCCGCCTGCTTCAACGCCTATCATTTTTACGTCGTCACCTATAAATTCATAAAAGAGTCCCATGGCATTGCTTCCGCCGCCGACACAGGCGATAAGATAATCCGGGAGCCTGCCTTCATCTTTTAATATCTGTTTCCTCGCCTCTTTCCCGATCACGGACTGAAAATCCCTGACCATTACAGGGAATGGATGGGGTCCAAAGACGGTGCCGAGGACATAATGTGTCGTATTGACATTAGTAGTCCAGTCGCGGAGGGCCTCATTGATTGCATCCTTCAATGTCCTTGAACCGACCGGCACTTCCGTGACCCTGGCGCCGAGAAGCCTCATCCTGAAGACGTTCAGCGACTGCCTGTGCATATCTTCCGTGCCCATATATATCTCACAAGCAAGACCCAACAGCGCCGCGCCTGTGGCGGTCGCAACTCCGTGCTGCCCGGCGCCGGTCTCTGCGATCACTCTTTGTTTCCCCATTTTCTTTGCAAGCAATACCTGGCCTACGGCATTGTTTATCTTGTGCGCCCCGGTATGCGCAAGGTCTTCACGTTTAAGGTATATTTTCGCGCCGCCAAGGTGTTCGGTCAGCCGTTTGGCAAAGTACAGAGGCGTGGGCCTTCCTATGTATGTCCTCCGGAGATGTTCAAGCTCTCTCTGGAATGCCTTGTCTTTTTTAGAATGGTGATATGCTTCTCCAAGTTTTTTAAGCGCAGGCATAAGGGTTTCAGGGACAAAACGTCCGCCATACGCGCCGAAATAACCTTTATTGTCGGGTACCTTCTTAATGTCATCCTCCTGATTATGCAAGTCTTTAAGTGATTATTATATCCCATCTCATTTAAATATTACACGATCAGCGGAATAAAATCCTTCGAGTCCTGTTTGACATAGTGAAGATTATATTTTTATACTTAACCTGTGTTGAAGATCGGTGTGATAGACGGACAGGGCGGAGGCATAGGCAGTCTTATCGTCAAGAGGCTGAGGGACGAATTCGGAGACGCCATTGAGATCCTTGCACTCGGGACCAATGCTGCTGCAACAACTGCCATGATGAAATCAAGGGCCAACAAGGGAGCTACCGGTGAAAATGCAATTGTGTGGAATGCCGGCAGGGTAGACTTGATTACCGGCCCGCTGAGTATTGTTCTTCCCAATGCCATGCTCGGTGAACTTACGCCAAAAATGGCCGAGGCTATTGTATCGTCTAATATCAAAAAGATTTTACTGCCCCTCAATCAGGAAGGCATTGATGTAACAGGCGTTGAAAAAGAGCCGCTCCCGCATATGGTAGAAAAGCTTATAGAGCGCATCAGGAAGGAGATCGGAAAGGAGAAGGAACATGTGTGAAGCGAATGCCTATGTTTATAAGGATGGGAAGGAAGAGATATACCTTGAAAGCGTTGATATCATGAGGCCGGAAGAAGGAAAGATTTATCTCAAAAATTTATTCGGAGAACAGAGGATATTCGACGGTCAAATCAAGGAGATCTCTCTGTTGAAGCATAAGATAGTTCTCGAAAAAAAATAGCTGTTATTCCCCATCGAATTACTTGAATTAGATGTTCACCATCTCATCAAAAAAGATAACGAACTGTATGCGATGCGGGACCTGCTGCAAGAAGGGCGGGCCGATTCTGCATCATGAAGACAAAAAAATCCTCCGTGAAGGGCATATCGGTTATCAGCATCTGATGACCCTTAGAAAGGGGGAACGGGCATACAACCCTGTTAAGGAAATACTCGGACCCATCCCGACTGAATTGGTTAAAATAGCCGGTAAAGAGTTTGACTGGTCGTGTTTGTTCTATGACGAATCAACCGCCTCCTGTGCAGTATACCGGAGCCGCTTCCTCGAATGCCGCCTGCTGAAATGCTGGGACGCCGCTGAAATAAGGGCGGTGATCGGCAAAGATACCATCCGACGTTCGGATATTATCAATCCGGATGACCCTGTCATAGAACTTATAGAGAAGCATGAACAGGCATGTCCATATAATGATATAGAAGGCCTTATAACCGCCTTATCAGGAGGACGGAATAAAGCGAAAGCCCATGCAAGAATGAAGGAACTTGTCCATAACGATTTATACATACGGGCCTTTGCTTTCAGGGAACTTGATCTGAAGAAGGAATTCGAGTTGTTTATATTCGGACGCCCTTTGACCAGGGTTTTGGAAGACCGCGGATTGAAGATCACCATGGGTTAAGGTAAAAGAGATTAACCTAAATGTTGCATAGTGTTCCGTTGTTGACTACAATACAAATGAGTCTGTCAGGAGGATATAATGGCAAACGTAAAAAGCGCATTGGAGATCGCACTCGAAAAAGCAGATAAAATAGGGGTACTGTCTACGGAAGAAAAAGACTTGATGAAGGATGAAGGTAAAATTACCGAAATTCTGAGGGAATTTTTTATTGGCAAGATCGACCCGAACGGTTTGTGGCAGAGGTTCAAGGGCAGCAAGCCCGCACTGTTAAGGACCGCCCAGATGAACCTGATCGATACCCTTAGTATCAACAGCCTCCCTGAAGAGGTGCAGTTAAAAAAGAAAGGTATACTGGCAATCGAAACACTAAAAGAACAACCGGGCACCGTTGTGGTCGAATCAAGCCTGCAGGCGCTGGAGGTCCTCAAAAAAGAATATGAGGAGATGATAGTGCAGGTAACTGCGGACCTGATGAAGCATATCGAAGGCAATCCTCAGTTGAGAATGAAACAGATGAAGACCCCGGACGGAAGGACAATGCAGGTTGCGGTTTCCGTCGAAGAGGCTGTAAAGGCAAAACTCGATGAATATCTGTCGCAGAATGAAGAGCAATATCTCGGTGAGTTTTCCGGCATTATTGAAGAACTGAAAATGCAGGTACGATAATCAGGGCTGTCAGAGGGATATATATATCTAAAGCCAAAACTCTCTCAGTCCGAGACTTGTTTCTATTGCTTTGTTAACTTCGAGCATCTTGCGCCCGGAAAGCGTACCGATAAGATTCTGAAGCCTTTCTTTATCAATGGTATATATCTGCCCGAGATGAACGGCGGATTTATAGGGAAGGCCGCTTTCCTCTGATGTTATCATTACGCCTACCGGAAGTTCGGCGACTTTAAGGTTACTTGTTATAGCGGCAACTATTGTGAGACTGCCTGCCTTGTTCCCGACGTCATTCTGTATAACAAGAGCCGGATGAGGCCCTTTCATTCCCCTGCCTTTAGAAGGACTGAAATCAAGAAAATATATCTCACCCCTCCCGGGTGTCTTCATCCGGTTTTTACTTTTTTGCCGATTTTATATCCTACAACAGGCTCTGCGCAAATGCTCAAAAAATCCTCTGCAAGACATTTGTCATCCTCTGCTATCTCTTTATAAATCTTCTCCGCTTTTTCGATCGCCTGTTGTTTTTTGTAATCACTAATCATTTTGGTAATAGCATCTCTGACAACTTCGCTTCTGCTCTTTTTTAGACCTTTTGATATCCTGTCTATCTCTTCAACAAGCTCTATCGGGAAACTTATCCCAAGTTTTGCAGACGGCATTTTATGGCCTATTTGTAATACTATATCGCATAAATAAGAATACCATAAGGAATACTATATTGCAACGCTTTTACCCGCACTTTGTAAATCCGCAGTTATGGCAGACGGCGCAGCCTCCTTCGTGTTCTATGGCGCCGCCGCATTCGGGGCGGGCAGCCTGTATTCTTATTGAAGATTTTGGAATAACACTTGCAGAGGTTGCCCGGAATTTAGGGGTAACAACATCAGCAATATTCAACATGCTGAAAAGAAAAATTGATTTGGTTCGTTGTATTCGTAGGGGCGTATTGCAATACGCCCCTACTTCTTGGGCGTAAGGCCGTAGAGGTTATGCAAAGGAAAAGGTCGGGACGTTGTTTCTGAAAATGTTTTCCATCAGTGCCGCGTCTCTCCGCCTTCTCGATTGACGTTATTATGTTTGATGTATTTACACCTGTTTGTCCAGGAACATTACATAATTAGAACCAACGTCCCCAAAGTCTTTATCGTTATTAAGGAGCCTTTAAAATCGCGCCTAAAACCTATATGCCGGATTGTTCGGATCAAAGTCTGCTTCTGTGAGTCCGGCATCAAGTGTTATCGCCTCATATCCATAACTCTCTATAAGGGTGTCATTCCAATCATATATGTGCACTCTGATCGGTAGTTTTGTCTCCACATCAAAGTTCATCAAGGCCCGATAACAGTAATACCTGTTTGCCTTATTCTTGGGAAAGACCACCTCAACTTTTTTGGTGGTCCTTCCATATACTCTCTCCTCCCCCTTCTCTCTGAGGTGAATTTCTCGATCACTTACGCCTTTCTCGAAGGTCCTTCTTATGAGTTTCACAAGGTTTTCAATCCCGGAATGCGTGACAGGATGGCGGTTACCCTTCATAGCTAAAGTGCCTTTGGGATCGATATCCACTGTTATTATCCCTGCAAGGCCGCATTCGCGAACCTTAATGAGATTGTCATTATACCCATCGATATAGAGTGATTCACGCCCTTTATAAGGTTCTTTTACCCATTTCATGTAGACCTTAAAAGGCTTCTTGAATTTAAGAAAAATAGTTTCTTCTTCGGTGAGTTTCTGTTGTATCAGCTCCTGTTTATGAAAAATTGCGGTGTAGCTGTCGGTTCTTGCCAGCTTTGACTCAGCATGCTTTAGCCAGTTTTCAAGATCCGACTTATCAAAGGCTTCTGCCGCCGAAGAAGAACATATAAGAACAAGCAAAAAAAAGATGATGCGCTTTATCATAACTTCAGAGACTGCCGGGATAACAAATGTCTGCAACACTTGAAAGTCATGCGGTCCTCCTTCCCTGAAAGTTGTTTAAAATTACTCTTTTCATGACTACTGCCTTTTTGATAAAGATTATAAGAAGAAGGGGTAGTCAGTCAATATACATCAAAATTCCCGGATAAATTGTGCAGCCTTAACCGAGGAGAGAATGCTGTAGACTTCAGATATTGAGATGGTTCCGTTCCCCTGCAAGTGCTCAGAACCAGCATATGATGAAAAATGTTGAATACCATTGAAACATCTATTGGGAAGTTTTGCAAATAATAAGTCAACTAATTCATCAACGTCCCCGGTGGCTCGGTGGCTTATGTTGCACGCCTTCTCGATTGACCTTATAATGCTTGATGTATCTACACCTGTTTGTCCGGGAACATTGAATAATTAGAACCAATGTACCCAAAGTGTTTATCGAAGATTGTCCAAGAGCCTGTTTACATCAGAGGGAAAAAGAAGAGGGAAGGCCCTAAAAAAGGCCTCCCCTCTTCTGAAAAATGTCGCGGGTAAAGAACTTATTTACCTTGTGGTGCTGCAGGAGCAGGCGCTCCCTGCGTTCCCTGATCGCCCCGTGTTCCCTGTGTTCCCTGATCTCCCTGTGTTCCCTGAGATCCCGGTGCTCCCTGAGATCCCGGTGCTCCCTGCGTTCCCGGTGTTCCCTGCGCTCCCGGCGCTCCCGCCGGTCCCGGCGTAGGCGCCTGCTGGCAACCGACAGCAAGTGCCAGAGAAAGAACCACTATCATTGTAAGCAGTATAGTCCAACATTTCTTCTTCATTCTAAACACCTCCTTTCATTAGTGAGATTTATAGAAAAAAACTACCTTTACTTCTGAAAAAAAGATTATAACGTTATCGTTATGCCTGTTAACGCCACCATCACAACAACGAGTACAACTGGAAGAGCAACTTGATAATCCTTTCGTTTCGTGATCTGACTCCTTATAAGGTCAAGAGCAAGACCACCACTTGTGGTAAGCCGCTCTTTCATTAAGTTATACAGCTATCTAAGGTGATTGTCAATGGGGCATCATTATAAAACAATTTTTTTAATTTTTAATACCCCACAGTACTTCAAGGTAAGGGTTGTTTATCCGGCAAAGAAAAGAAGGAGGAGATATTGATGGAAGGGAAACATCGGGACGTTGTTTCTAATAATGTTTTCCATCAGTGCCGCGTCTCTCCGCCTTCTCGATTGACATTATAATGTTTGATGTATTTACACCTGTTTGTCCGGGAATATTGCATAATTAGAACCAACGTCCCCAAAGTCTTTATCGTTATTAAGGAGCCTTTAAAATCGCGCCTAAAACCTATATGCCGGATTGTTCGGATCAAAGTCTGCTTCTGTGAGTCCGGCATCAAGTGTTGTCGCCTCATATCCATAACTCTCTATAAGGGTGTCATTCCAATCATATATGTGCACTCTGATCGGTAGTTTTGTCTCCACATCAAAGTTCATCAAGGCCCGATAACAGTAGTCTAATTCATCAACGTCCCCGGTGGCTTGAAATCGCCTGTTGGCTGGTGCCCAAACATATTCATCTAACCAATCCGGCTTTATTCTTGGGATAAGTTTTAGGGGATGGAGCGTGGCCGGTTTAAACAAAATATCGGAGTAAAAGGCAAGAGAATGCTTTTCTTTTAATAAGATATATACCTGAAATCCAATACTTCTTTTATCAGCTTAAAATCCTTCTCATTTCTTGTAATCAAAACCGCTCCGGCGTCTCTTGCGGATGCGGCTATGAGAATGTCTGCAAGAAGACCTTTGATTCTCAATGGGTCGATTTTCTTGTCTTTTCTCAGTCTCATCATTACGTTACCCGCAACGTACCATTGCCTTTCGGTTACAGTTATAACAGTAAAATTATTTTTTATCTGTTCAACAAGTTTTTGTTCATTTGAAGTGTACGCTCCTGAAAGAAGTTCCATTAATACTACGGAACTGAAAGTAATATGATAGTATCTATTTAAATTTAAAAAGGTATCATAAACAGTGCCTTTTCTGGAATGTTCTATAAGAAAAGAGGTGTCGGGAACGGCCTTCTGTCTCAATCAAGCCCCTCAAATTTAAAATTGCCCTTTGTCTGCTCAATAAATTTTCTTATTTTTTCCTGATATATCACATCAAAAAGGGCGGATTCTATTGTCTCTGTTTCGGTCTTTGCTCCTAATATTTTCTGTGCATTTTTAATTAAAGTTTCATCGAGCCGGAAATGTTTTGCGACTTTTTTTGCTACAGTCTGCATGTGATCTCCTTTCTTGTTGTGTATACATAATGAAATATTATGGCTACAATGTCAAGAGATATAACGAACAGGGATAATTCTATGCCTTTAGTTGCGATTAAGAGAAATATGTCAACTTGGTAAACAATGTTTGTTACTGAGACAACAATTCAGTATCATCGTGAGAGTAAGCGGGACAGGAACAGCATAATATACTTAGAGGGATTTCACCGGTGTTTCTTATTTTGTGACTTGTACCCGGAGGGATACAGATAGTGTCACCTATCTTGACCTCAAATTGTTCGTTGCCGAGGGACATTACTCCATGCCCCCCGGTTATATGATAGATTTCCTCACTCTGCAAATGCCTGTGGAGAATTGTTTCAACGCCAACCTTTACAATAGCCTCTGCCAAACTCTGCCTGATATTACCGTGAACATCCGGATGTATCAGCTCACGGATTTCCGATCCATCTTTAGTTATGTAGGACTTAATATTATTGTATGTGGTTTTTATTGCCGTCTGCATAATGCCTCCTTGAACTGACTCAACCCACAACTCAGAGGAGAGCTATATCAGACACCGATGCGGTTTTTCATTCGATTATAGATCTCCTTCCGGTGGCCGATACCAAGAACTATGATCAGCGACCGGTCGAATTCAAAAATGACACGGTAGTCGCCGACGCGGAGCTTCCAATATCCCTTCAGCGTCCTCCTTAAAGGCAAGGCATACTGTTCAGGATACATGGTGAGTTTTGTTTCGATGGCACTCTTTACCCGCGCCTTCATAGCAGCCGGCAACGCCGGGATATCCTTTTTCACTACTTCCTTGTGATAGCTGATAGTAAACGGCAATTCAACTCCAGGCCTTTTTATGAGAAATAAGCTCGGACTTCTTAAGAGATTTTTTCCTCTCATCTGCAAGCGTAACCAAAGCTATGTCCTCCTGAATCTCCAGTGCATCCTCGATGAGATCTTCGACAACAGAAGACATCGAAAGACCTCTTGCTTCTGAAAGGGTCTGCACATCGGCATAAATACGCGGAGTCAAAACGACATTTATGCGGGGTTTTTTCGTTGGCATAAATACCTCCTTTCTCTTTTTATAGTGTAACACAAATAGCACACTACGCAAAAGTTGGGGAAAGATATTGGCTCGAAGGGATGGGAGAAAGAATCAAAATCAATAATGTCAATGATCAAGGGCAGACCCCAAGGACGCTCGGATTTCCGAGCCACTATCTTATGAGAACTACGACCGGCTATGAGGAAGTAAGCGGTTAAATCAAACTACCGTGGTACTGCGGGAATAACAACTCAGATGGAAACAGCAGATTATCCTTTTTGGGGCACTTTCCATTATCGCCTACACTTTCCAATTGTTTCAGAAAAATCCACATAAAACTCTCCATAGGAATCATAGGCGGAATATTCACGGTCGGTATTGTCATCAACGTATTGAGAAGAATGAGCTATGATATAAGCTTCATTGTCTTCGTATCCCGCTTCTTTGGCGAGAGCATAAACCATATCATAATGAAAATCTTTTTGCATAATCCCTCCTATAAAAACGTTTTAAAAGATTTCCAAGCTTTTTTTTGAACATTAAGAAAACATTGTTTATTAGCTATCTAAAAACCTCGTCTAAGCGCCATACAAGCCTAAGGGTATCAGGCCATCCAGCCTCTGCGAAAATATCCAATAAATTTAAAAGATCCTCGAGAGATTCACCATCACGTACTTCACTCCTATAGTCAGCAAGAATGGCCTCAACTAACTTAACTACTTCACCAACAGCAAGCGAATCAAGATAGTACCCATATGGTTTGCTTGATTCAGCAACTCCTGCTGCCATATGCAGAACTCCCTTTGGGTCATATTTCAGAACACCATTAAGGAGTTCCATAAAATGATGGGCTGTTGAAGCAAACATTATTCCATTTTCTTTATCTAATGCAAATACCAATACTTTTTCAAGCAACACCTTAACTTCAAAATAAAAATTCTTCCTCTGTGTCTCTCCAGTCTGTTCTTTTGCCCCGCTATTTTGCTTATTCCTAACATCAGCAGCAAAGTAGAGACGCATTGTTATTTCATCAATAACACCATATACTTCTCTTAGTTTTGAATATGTTTCTTCGTTCCAGTTCTCAGTGGGAATAGAACGCAGCTGCTTAATACCTTTCTCAGATGCGTCAATAGCTTTCGCCAACCAATCAATTGCCCTCTTAGCAATTTCACGTTCTTCGGAAAAATCAAGTTTTAGAGGTGTTATATAGGTTAATGCATCAAAAGTTGCGCGTTTAAGAGACTTACAGAAGCGGATTGGTTCTAATAAAAGTATATCGGCTGTTTTGGTAGCCCATGCATTTTCTTGGACGAGAACAAGCCACATCAAAAGATATACAAAAGAGTCTAATAGCTCAGAATCATTATTGTGGGATAACACTCTCATGGCAAATTTCTCAAGTATCCTTACTGATTTGTCTACGTGCGCTGCAATAACCTGACTCAACGTATGGCAAAGTGCATTCTGGACTACTCGATTAGTTTCATATTCAGCAACATCATGTGCCAAATCCCAGAAAACATCAGGTGCTTTGGACATAAGGCGCCAAAGCTCCATTGTTACAAGAAAACGAACCGATGGCACTCTGTCATGTACAAGTTGCTTTATTGCTTTTAAGATTTCTGCATCAGCTTTGCGGATTGCCAACCATGGTAACCCCTGCGCAGCTTCATTGCGTGGAGCAGGAGACCAATGCGGTGAATTGTATTTTGAATCATATTCAGGATCGGGTTTTGGTAATTCATGTTTAGAGCAAAATAAAAGCACTTCTCGACAAAATTGAAACTCATCGCTTTCCGGGTCGGTAGTCCCTCGGCTCATCGTTTCCATACAAGATGCAAGCTTTGTCAAAGCTGAATTTAGAACCGCATTATCTGCGGATTTATTACGGTTAATTGCATCGTATACCTCTTTTGCAATTTTCAAAAGTGATTGATTTGCATCTGGCGTGGGTATTTTGTTTTGCCACTCTGATTTAAACTTATCTAAAGATGGAAAATACCTTTGTAATTCTTGATTTTCTGGTTGTTCGAGGTCTGCGCCTTGCTCTTTGAGCCAGTCTTCTGTTGTGTAAGGTTTAGATTCCATAGAGAATTTTGCTACAGGTTCATTTGAAGGAATCTTATTGGACTTTTCCATTTCTTCGCGAATTTTTATTGCATGCTCAGTTTTTAGAAGTCCAGCAGGGATTCGTGCTAAAAGACGATTTCTTCGATGTTCCATATACTCACGATCAATCTTAGAATCACTCGCAGGAATGGACATAATTGATTTTTCAACTTGGAGTTGTTGTTCTTCCGAAAATTCAGATGTAGCAGCTTCTAAGAACACTCCAAGTTCCCGAACCGTCTCTTCGCCCATTTGAATAGGTTGTGCGATAGAGAGTTCATAAAGACGTTGAGCAAAAACTTTTGGATTTCGAGCTGCTGTTTCTAAGAGTCTTCTCCAAAAAAAAGCCACCTTAACGTTAGCAATAAAAACATCCAATAACGTATCCAGCTCTGAAAGCCTTGCCTCTGAAGAAGCCAATTCCGTAATAAACATATATAACTCATTTGCCATTTTTATTGGCTCATCATTATATTCCATCTCATCCCAAATGAAACTGCTGTCTGGTAAATAATGAGATGTTTTGCCTCGAAATTGAAATTTCTCTGTCAGGTCTTTAAGCTCGACGCCTTCTTTAAGATATCCCAGTATATGATCGGCGATGATGAAATTGTTTAAACATTCAATAATGGCCATTGTTGCTAACACAGGCGCTGTACGAAGAAAGATAGGGAAATCTTGAATAAGTTTATATTGGCACATATGATAGTCTTGATAACGTGTGCTTGTAAGAGACATAACGATCCCGCCCATATGAGTTTTTTCTTGACTGGTTTCATTGTGGCTAAATACTGTGAGATATATTAAAGCAACAAATTCTGCATCGTATGGCCATATGTTTTCTATATTATCAGTCAATTGATAAAGGAACTTAATAGGAAAATTATCTTCTCTAATCAAACTTAGTACTTTCTCCAAAAGCAATCTTGATTCTTGCGGTTCAGTATTGAAAGTTTTTGCCACCAAAGGAACAGCCCAGTTTGCGCCAAGATTGTCAAGCCAAGCATCTCGGGTTTCCCCCCGTTCTTTCCAAATCCATTTGAGAAGATGTCGGCTGATACTCCCACAGGCTTGTTTAAGTTCTGCATTTTCCTTTGTTTTATCAAAAATATCTGACGTTACTACAGCAAAATCCCAAGCGAAATCTCGGTGCAAGTATTCGACAGCCTTGTCTAAAAAATGTATCCACAATTCATTCCGTTCAATTTGCAATGCACGAAGAGCCTGAAGAAGGCGTAACATAGCGATATTGGCAATTGATGTTGCTTGTTTCAGTGAATCGAGTAGAGGAGTCAGTTGTTCAAGCTTTCTTCCTTCATTTACAAGAACACTCGTCGGTAACAATCGTGCAAATAAACGTAAATGAATATCAGTTTTTGGCAGGATATGCCAGAATGCCTTCCAAAATAAATCTGGAGTACTATGCCACAACCGAGTGAAATAGTAATTTAAGCTAGGATGGAGAAATAAAGGTCGTGAAAGATCCTTTGTGATAAACTCGACGCATTTAACAGGGTCATCCTCAATTAATAAGACACTGACCGCATAGTCAAACAATATATTATGAGAAAAAACTACTCTCTGAGCTGTCGTAGAAACGTTAAATAATATTTCAGCACTTAACAGGGAATCCCATAAACCACTGCCCTCAATAACATTAACTTCATCTTTACGCACTGACAACGAACGTTGTGCTACCATTGCCTGCGTTACTTTTGAAAGAAACCCTCTCTTGTCATCACCAGTAGGTCCGTCAGTTACTCGCTGTTTCCAAAATAGTCCTAACAATTGAACTTCAGAACTAATAGAACTTAACTCAGGCATATTAGGATTAATTGCTAAAAGTTTTTCAAGCAGCCATAAATTGAAGGGTATTACTAAAAGTTCTTTAAAATCCATAGAGGCACGCTCATATATAGGTTGAAGAGGTGGAATATCCTTAAAGGCTTCTTTTATTTCATCTTTTGAAAGCATCGGGACGCCGAAATGGCGACAGTGTATTCCTGGTATTAGAAATTTATTTTCTGGACTATCATCGGGAGAAGAAGGGAAGATATCGAGCAAATCTTCTGACTTTCTTGCATCATAAGTGCGCACACTGACGATAATATTCCAAAGTCCACGCAATTCATTCTTGATTCGTTGGATTAAGCTTAAATAAAACTTTTGGGCAATGTCAGAACGAGCTGCGTCGAATGCATCTATTACCACAATTCCAACATTTTTATCATCTGCAACTTTCTGACTTCTTAAATAGGCAATAAAATCCCCTCTGATCCCAAGTTCCGCTTTAAGGGCAGCTTCTGTCTCAACTCCCAATTTATCTATAGGAAGATATAAGCAGGGTTTATTATTTTCTATGAGACTGGTCGAAAGTTTTTTGAGCAGATATGTCTTACCAACTCCTGGAGGTCCTATAATGACACCATTTCCCATAAATGCGAACTCTTGTAAATTCTTAAACAAGTTATCTCGATATATTCGCATATATTAGCGCTCCAACATTTTCTTGGTTATTTCTGAAATGCTTGATGAACCAATCGGAACTCCAGTTTTATCTGCAATTTCAAATATTAATCTTCTTAAAGTACTATGATCTGCTTCTTCATTAGGATTAGTTTTTTGTGGCAGAAGATAGAATATAGGTTGCACGCAATATTTATTAGATAATATGTATGCTTTTTCTTTATCAGTGCTCGGAAGAATTGCAACATGTAACATGTCGCCTTCTTGTTGCAAGTCTGTTTGAACAACTTCCAACATTCGCATAAAGAAAGGATCCTCCATACTAAACCCAACAAAGACGATAGAATGCATTGATAATAGAGCCCAAATTACTTTTCTATGCAAGGTATCAAGAGGAATGTGCATTTTTTTGCCTTCTGCATTTAGATTCCCATATTTACTCTTATAATCATTCTCAGTAAGTATTATGTGTTCCGGATTTTTATAGCATCCATGCACATGTAAAACGCTTCTGTAGTTTTCTGAAGTAGAAAGTGATCGTAAATAAGCTGAAACCCTATATAATTTGCTTTCATCGCAAAGGTCGACAGGATCGCACGATTGAATAAAGTCACGACCATCGCTACGAGCCTCAACTATTGCTGATTCAAGCACAGCATCATAATTAGTCGTAACTATTCCTTTAAAATTAAGATTAACTAACACTCGATGGACCTCATCGCATGTTCTGCGTGAAGATTTCGGTTCAAATGTCCTCTCAAGAAATTTATGATATTCAATTTCTCGATTTTCTCTTATTATCTGCCCTTTAATTAAATCAGCATAACCAGCAGGGTCATACCTTCCGCTTCGCTTTTCTAAATTAGGAGCGAATTTATTTCTTAGCTTTTCTAATAATTCATCCCACGACGGATAACCAATAATTTTACTGCTTCCAGATCCAACTACAAGAAGAGCATTATGGGAAGAAATTAAATTAATAAGTTCACTTTTGTGAGCTTCATTCTTCTTTAATTCTTCCGATGAAAAATTTTGCAGTAAATGATCGCTAACCACTTTGACCTCTTTTTCCCTTAGTAACAACGATCTCACAAAGATTCCTATCGCTCACTTGGCCTTTTTTATGGAAGGCGTTCATAACTTTATCCTCGATGCTATATAAAGGTTTAGGTTCAAAAAAACTGAACCACCAGTGAAATGTCGGGACGTTTTTTCTAATAATGTTTTCCATTGAAATTTGATTATAATCAGGGATATTGGAAAGAAAGAGAGAAGGGTATAGGGTGTTGTCTGGCTGGTGATGCTGCTACTTTTCAACTTCTGCATTGAAATTATCGAATGTTCTTTCAGTTAAAGTCTCCTTCTTTCAGAGTTTATATTTCAAAACGACACTCTTACAAAACTTATCGATATCTTTGATGTTTTTTTGCCATACATCATATACGATCCGGAGATCTATTTTTTCATATTCGTGCACAATCCTGTTTCTGAAGCCAACCATTTTTATCATCAGCCGGGAGAGCTGTTTTGTGACAATTTTATGCTGCGCCAGCATTTCAAAAATATCTGCCTGCGAACCGGGAGCTTCCCATCCTGAATCGCTTATGATATGGGCTCCGATATCGACACATGCCTGTATGGACTGTATAAGATTGAACAGGACTATGCTCTGGAGGTCATGATCCTTGCTGAATAATTCAAGTCCGTGGTCCTGCTTTTGCCGGACCTGTTTCAGATACTTCTCTATCCGTTCAATTTTTTTTAGAATAAGAGGTTTATCTACCAATCGATTTCTCCCTGAAACGACGTGCTACTGCCTTGAGACAGATGTCCTGGATAGGTTTATAGTCCAGATATTCCGTGATCGCCTTTTCCGTAAATCCAACCCGGAGCTTTCTTTTCCTGTCAATAAGTACCCGGCCTGTTTTCAGGACTTGGTATTTCAGAAAGGGCGGAGCAGTATTTAAGATTACGATATCGACCGGGCCAAGAGAAAATCCGGGCGATGCTTCGTAGTATTCTTTTCGGAAACGCTCAAGGTATTTTTTCCCTGACCCTGACTCATCTATCAGCACAGCGATGTCGATATCGCTTTCTTTGGTCTTCCTTTTATTTGCAGAGCTTCCGAAGAGATAGAGAGCAGCCACTTCATCCCGCTCCCTGAAATAATGTACGATCCGCTCTATGTCTTTTTCATCCCGCAAAGCATTAACCGCACTTCGTGAACCCGCAGTTATGGCAGACGGCGCAGCCTCCTTCGTGTTCTACGGCGCCGCCGCATTCGGGGCAGGCGCCCATTAGCAGGACGACCTTATTGCTGTCCCCGTTGCCTTTTGCGCCTTTTGAATTGTATTTTTCCAAAGCCCTTGCTATGGCGTCAGAGCAGGAAAGGATCCTTCCTCCGTCATGCCACGTCGGTGAATGACAGGAGATGCCTTTCAACTGCATTATGACTTCTTCGGGCGCTATGTTCGATCTGAATGCAAGTGAGACGAGTCTTCCTATGGCCTCGGACTGGCTTGCAGCGCAGCCGCCTGCTTTTCCCATAGAGGTAAAGAGTTCAAAAAGATGGCCGTTTTCATCCTCGTTGATGGTGACATAAACATTGCCGCATCCGGTTTTCATGAACCTTGTTGCTCCCTTTATGACGTCAGGCCTCTTGCGCGGCACGATTTTTTGCTCTACCGCCGCCTCCTTCTTGTCCGCTTTTTTGCCTGTGGTGAGGACCTGCTGCTCTCTCGATCCGTCGCGATAGACCGTAACCCCTTTGCAGTTAAGCTTATAAGCGAGGCGATAGACTTCCTCCACATCCTTCGGCGTGGCCTTGTGAGGGAAATTTACGGTCTTGGAGACTGCGTTGTCGACATACTTCTGGAAGGCCGCCTGCGTCCTGATATGCTCTGCAGGGGTTATATCATGGGCGGTGACAAAGACGGATTTTACGTCGGCAGGGATCTCATCAAAGTCCTGCACCGATCCCCTGTCCGCGATACTTTCCATGAGTTCCCTTGTCCAGAACCCACGTTCTTTTGCCGCCTTTTCAAAATAAGGGTTTATCTCGATGAGCTTTGTGCCTTCCATGACGGTCCTTACAAAAGAGACTGCAAACAACGGTTCGATGCCTGAAGAACAGCCTGCAATGATCGAGAGTGTACCCGTCGGGGCGATTGTTGTTACGGTGGCGTTTCTTAATTTTATTTTTCCGTCGAAGATGCTTCCTTCATAATTCGGAAATACGCCCCGTTTCTCTGCAAGGTCTGCCGATGCGTTCTTGCCTTCTCTCTGTATGAACTCCATCACTTTTTCGGCAAGGGTTGCCGCCTTATCGGAATTATAGGGGATGCCGAGTTGTATGAGCATATCAGCCCACCCCATAACGCCGAGGCCGATCTTCCTGTTGGCCTTTGTCACCTCCTCAATTTTCGGGAGGGGGTATTTATTTACATCTATTACATTATCGAGGAAGTGGACCGCTTTCCATGTCGTATCTTTCAGCTTATTCCAGTCGACTTCATAGCTCATGACCCCTGACGCGGGATTCTTGACTTCCATAATCATTTTTGCAAGATTGATAGAGCCGAGGTTGCAGGATTCATAGGGCAGAAGCGGCTGCTCGCCGCAGGGATTGGTAGACTCTATTTTACCGATGCCGGGTGTAGGGTTTGATGCATTCACCCTGTCTATAAACACAATGCCGGGTTCCCCGTTTTTCCAGGCATGTTCTACGATAAGATTGAAAACGTCTCTTGCCTTCAGCGCGCTGGTAACCTTTTTTGTTCTCGGGTTAATCAGGTCGTAGGACTTGTCTTCCTCGAAGGCCTGCATGAATTCGTCGGTGATTGCTACCGATATGTTGAAGTTGTTGAACTTTGTGTTATCGTCCTTGCAGGTGATGAAACTGAGGATGTCCGGATGATCGACCCTGAGGATGCCCATATTTGCGCCTCTTCTCGTGCCGCCCTGTTTGACGGCTTCCGTGGCCGTGTCAAAGACGGTCATGAAAGAGATCGGCCCTGAGGATATGCCTTTTGTCGAGCCTACGATATCCCCGTTCGGCCTGAGTCTTGAAAAGCTGAAGCCGGTGCCGCCGCCTGATTTGTGGATAATGGCCGTATGCTTTACCGCATCGAAGATAGACTCCATGGAGTCGTTTACGGGCAGGACAAAACAGGCGCTCAACTGGCCGAGCCTTCTCCCTGCATTCATCAGTGTAGGGCTGTTCGGAAGAAAATCCAGAGAAGTGAGCATCTGATAAAAGTCTTTTTCCAATTTAGCCGTTTCCTCGGAAGATTTGCCGTATTGCGAATCGGCAACGGCAATGCTTCCGGCAACCCTCCTGAAAAGGTCTTCAGGCGTCTCGACTATTTTCCCTTCCTCATCTTTTTTCAGGTATCTTTTTTCAAGGACCTTTACGGCATTCTTGGACAGATAAAAACTCTTTGCAGCTTGCATGACTCCCCCTTTTTTATACGTCTATACGTTGTTTAATTAATGGCGGTGTTGTCTTTCGCAGTTCCGTTGACGGATAAAATGTGTATCTGCTGCCTCATTTTTTCTACTACGTTTTCACCCTCAAGCGGGCAGGCCGTCGTACATAAATAAGGACAGTTCAGGCATTCAAGCCAGTCTTTGAAGCCTTTGCAGGATTCCATCAAATTTTGTCTTCCCCCGGAGTCTATACGTTGTATTTTTAAAATCATTGTAAGACATTAAACCACAATATATAGTGTATGTCAAGAAAAAAATGCATCCCGTCTAATGCATCGATATTAAAAGCTTTTTCCTGTGAAGAGAGTGTTGAGGAATTGTGGAAAAATTCCGAATAAATAAGCCGGTTACTTTATGACCTCGGCAGTGAAACTATATAACTCCGCGTCCTTCCAGGCGTCATCAGGCAGGCCGGCTTTTCTGCAGAGTTGTCTGAGGAACGTTTCCCTGTCCCATCCGTATTCCGAAGCTACCTGTGGCAGGAGAAGTCCGCTCCGGTAACCCTTTCTGATAACGAGGCCGTGTTTCCCGACTTGGATGTCCTTTGTATTATTTACAGGGACCAGGAGCGAGAGTATTGATATCTCTACCTCCATACTCTTCAATTCTTCTTTGTTCATCGGAGGAAACCTCGGGTCGCCTGAAGATGCGGCTACTGCATTTTTGATAACGGACTGATAGAGGGGCATAACAGGCCGGACATGTCCTATGCAGCCTCTCAAAGCGCCGTCTTTTTTGATAGTCACAAAAACGGCGCCGTCCGCTTTGAATTTGGGATTTGCTATTTCTTTTTCAGGGACTTTACCCTTTGAGACATACTCTAAAATGGAATCCTTTGCAAGAGCGAGAAGCTCTTTTTTTTCATCCGCTGTAAGGGCGTTTTTGAATAATCCGATAGAGGCATAGCCTACAACTCTGCCCTTGTCATCCGTAACATCTCCCGAATTTGCATATTTGAAAAGGACGCCTCGGGTTGCTTCCGAAATCCGCGCCGCCTCCATGGCAATGAGGACCGGAACTCCGCCGCATAGTTCGGCGTCTCCTGATTTCAGGAGACCTTCGGCGTCTGCAAGAGAAAGTCTCTCTATTGCAGAGATGATTTTGTTGTCCATTTTTATTGCCTGTGAGTAGTCGTGATAATGAGACATATCCGTGCTTGCGATGATTATTGTTTCATCATCAAGCAACTCCGAAAGCCGTGCTGCAAGATGGTCAAAGGTCTTTTGTGTCGGAGAGCCAATGAGTATGGGTATAATCGTAAAATCTTTCAGGACGGTCTGAAGGAACGGAAGCTGCACTTCAAGGGAATGCTCTTTCTCATATGCCTCGGGATAAAAGGTTACATCCGCCTTTTGGTTTAAAAGCCCCTCCGCAAGTTTTTCATTTATTCCGACGTCTCCAAGCGGAGTCCTGAAACTCCCCTTTGTATAGACCGAAGCGCCTTTAAATGCCTTATGATGAGCGGGTCCTATAAGAATGACCTTTTTTATATCTCTGCCCTGAAGCTGTTTGTATCCATAAGCGGCGACCTGACCCGAATAGATATATCCTGCATGGGGTGAGATAATGCACAGCAGTCTGCCGGCAGCCTGAACTTTATCAGCCTTTGAAAGAAAACCCTCAACGGATGCTTTAAGAGCTTCTTTTTCTGCGGGATAGAATGTGCCTGCCACCGAAGGTTCTTTGCCTATGACTTTGCAGGCGATAAGGAGCAGGGAGGTTATGATTAGAGAAGATACTATCTTCTTATTCATCGTCAAGCCTCCGCCAGAACATGGCCTCTTTCAACGGTTGCTCCGGCTTCTTTTCAGCCTTTACCTTTTTCCCGAACAGGCTGAAGATGACACTCAGTAAAGCTATTCTTAAAAAATCTCTCCGTTTCATGTCTTAACTCCACACTCCCGGAACGGCGGTGTTGCAGAATTTGCATTTGCCGTTCAATATATTGTTTTGCACGACCGTATACGCTTGCCTTTCTATAAGCAATTTCCTGCATTTAGGACAGAAGGTGTTTTCACCTTCATGTCTTATGTTGCCGATATAAACAAATTTCAGCCCTGCATCCATCGCTGTCTTTCTCGCCTCTGAAAGGGTCTCGATCGGGGTGGGGGGCAGGTTAGTAAGTTTGTAATGGGGTATAAACCTTGAAAAATGTATGGGCACTTCAGGGCCGAGGTTTTTCACTAGCCATCTGCTCATCTCATTAATCTTCTTCATATCATCGTTCAGCGTTGGGATGACAAGATTTGTGATCTCAAGCCATACGCCTTCTTCCTTCAGAACAACAAGTGAATTAAGGACCGGCTTCAGACTTCCGTTGCATATCCTTTCATAGAAATCCTCAGTAAATGCCTTAAGATCCACGTCTGCCGCATCCAGGTATTTAGACAATTTCCTGAGAGGTTTCTCGTTGATATATCCGCAGGAGTGCACCGTATTTCTTACTTTCCTGTTTCGCGCTATTACCGCGGTGTCATACATGTATTCATAGAAAGCGGTAGGCTCGGTGTAAGTGTATGCGATTGATTTGCATTTGTAAGCTGCCGCATTGCTTACAACCTTTTCAGGGGGCATATCATAGGTATCGGTCTCTTCAGGTTTTGCCTGGGATATCTGCCAGTTTTGGCAGAATTTGCAGCTAAGGACACAGCCTGCCGTTGCAATTGAAAAAGCGGTAGTGCCCGGAAGAAAGTGAAAGAAAGGTTTCTTCTCTATAGGGTCAACGTGGACGGCGCACGGTTTCCCGTAAACAAGGCTGTACAGTTTTCCATCCTTATTGATCCTTGCCCTGCACCTGCTTGTTTGATTTACATCAAGGACACAGCCGTTAGGACAAAGCTCGCACTGAACTGTCTTCCCCATGTATTTATTATAAATCTTTCTGCAAGCTTCAAGCTATACCTAAACGTTGCATAAACGGCAGAGCAGACACGATGAAAAGTCTTCTAATGCGACAAAGGATTATATTCCTAACACATACTAAGGAGTTCATAAGAAAAGCCATACACCCTCACCCTTGCCCTCTCCCCTCAAGGGAGAGGGGACTTAATAATATCCCCTCCCTTGAGGGGAGGGGATAAAGGGGAGGGTGTTTAAATGTGTCTTTGCTTATAATCTCCTTAGTATATCTATTAACCCGGCAATTTAATATGTAAGTTACGCTGCATATTTGATTTTCGGGTGTTCAAAGTATTTTCTAATCCTTCCGGGCAGTTTCTGAAGCTTTCTCATGTGCGAGACCATTTTTTGTT
>Ga0265292_1000372_pt1 | contig 68927 bp, 63 predicted proteins | sample Munlanlewell296A_FD_189080 | JGI IMG/M metagenome (GOLD analysis project Ga0265292, IMG submission 189080) | Leachate microbial communities from a municipal landfill in Southern Ontario, Canada - Leachate well 296A | ecosystem: Engineered > Solid waste > Landfill > Unclassified | place: Canada...
TTGACGAGAAGGCGCTGGAGATAGGGTATGGTTGAGATACAGTGACACTCTCGGAGGAAACGGAGAGAAACGGGGAACACAAACATCAACCTGTAGCCACTACGCCAGTGCTTTACTCTACAGTTATAGGCAGACTACATACAGAAATAGCAAATGGAAACTTTATGTAGTGCGATTTAGTTGCAGGTGAACTCAGCAACAAGATATTCTTGTAAAAACCACTCCCTCATTGCTACTCGCCCGTCGCCACCCTTCCTTTTTTGTATTGACACACACCCATAAGAAAGTGTAAAAAGAGCCTACTATTTTCACGGAAGGAACGAAAACGCCTATGGCAGCTGAACCGAACAAGATCATCTACTCCATGGTGGGGGTAGGCAAATTCTACGACAAGAAGCCGGTACTGAAGGACATCTATCTCTCGTACTTCTACGGCGCCAAGATCGGTGTGCTGGGCCTGAACGGGTCGGGCAAGAGCTCGCTCCTCCGGATCATGGCGGGTACGGACAAGGAATATGTCGGCGAGGCAGTGCTCTCTCCGGGCTACACCGTCGGTTTTCTTGAGCAGGAGCCGAAGCTCGATCCCGCGAAGACCGTGCGCCAGGTTGTTGAGGAGGGCGTGCAGGACACCGTAAACCTGCTGAGCGAGTACAACAAGATCAACGAGAGTTTCGCCGATCCCATGTCCGATGACGAGATGAACAAGCTCATCGAACGCCAGGGCAAGGTGCAGGAAAAGCTCGACCATCTGAATGCCTGGGAACTGGACAGCAGGCTCGAGATGGCCATGGACGCCCTGCGCTGCCCCGCCGGCGATACGGTGGTGAAGGTGCTCTCCGGCGGCGAGAAGCGGCGCGTGGCGCTCTGCAGGCTGCTGCTCCAGAAGCCGGACATCCTTCTTCTCGACGAGCCCACGAACCATCTCGATGCCGAGTCCGTTGCCTGGCTCGAGCACCATCTCCAGAAATACGAGGGCACGGTCATCGCCGTGACCCACGACCGCTACTTCCTCGATAACGTCGCCGGCTGGATCCTCGAACTCGACCGCGGCCAGGGCATCCCATGGAAGGGGAACTACTCTTCCTGGCTTGAACAGAAGGGCAACCGGCTGAAGCTCGAAGAGAAGTCCGAGAGCGAACGCCAGAAGACGCTCCAGCGCGAGCTCGAGTGGATCAGGATGTCGCCCAAGGGCCGGCACGCAAAATCAAAGGCGCGCATCACTTCCTACGAAGAGCTGCTTCGCCAGCAGACGGAGGCGCGCGGCAAGGAACTGGAGATCTACATACCGCCGGGACCGCGGCTCGGCAAGGTGGTGATCGAGGCCGACAACGTGACCAAGGCCTACGGCGACAACATCCTCGTCGAGGGCATGAGCTTCATGCTCCCGCCGGGCGGCATCGTGGGAGTGATCGGGCCGAACGGCGCGGGCAAGACCACGCTGTTCCGCATGATCACGGGCCAGGACAAACCGGACACCGGCACGATCAGGGTCGGCGAGACCGTGAAGCTCGGGTATGTGGACCAGAGCCGCGACGTGCTCGACCCGAACAAAACCATCTGGGAGGTGATCACCGGCGGTCAGGAGCAGGTCCAGCTCGGCAAGCTTTTGATGAACTCCCGCGCGTATGTGTCGCGCTTCAACTTCGGGGGCACGGACCAGCAGAAGAAGGTCGGCGTGCTCTCGGGCGGGGAGCGGAATCGCGTTCATTTGGCGCGAGTCCTGAAGGAAGAAGCGAACGTGCTGCTGCTCGACGAGCCCACGAATGACATTGACGTGAACACCATGCGGGCGCTCGAAGAGGGGCTCGAGAACTTCGCGGGCTGCGCCGTGGTGATCAGCCACGATCGCTGGTTCCTCGACAGGATCGCGACGCACATGCTTGCCTTTGAGGGCGAGAGCAAGGTGGTATTCTTTGACGGGAACTATTCGGAGTATGAGGAAGACCGGAAAAAACGGCTCGGCGCGGACGCGGACCAGCCCCACCGGATCAAGTACCGGCATTTGACGAGGTGAGACGAGTGCGGAATGCGGAGTGCGGAATAAAAAGCTGTTGGTATCTACTCCGGAAAATCTATTAGCCGCGAATGGCCTAAAAAATGAACCGGCCACTTAGAGAAGCACGCAAGGACCGCAGAGAGAATTAAAACCGAAATACATGGTTTCATGTTTCTTCTTTGAGTTCTTTGCGATCTTTTGCGGCCAATCTGAGTAGTTACGGCTGTTGAAAATATTGTATTGGCTCTTTGAGGGAGGATCTCATGTCTGAATTCAGGAACGTTACCGTAATTAAAAAGGCGAACATCTATTTCGACGGCAAGGTGACCAGCAGGACCGTGATCTTTCCCGACGGCTCGAAGAAGACCCTCGGCGTGATGCTGCCCGGCGTGTACGAGTTTAACACGACCGACAAGGAGATCATGGAGATCATATCCGGCGATCTTGAGGTGCTCCTGCCGGGGGAGAAGGACTGGATGCCGGTCAAGGACGGCGGGTCCTTTGCCGTGGCCGTCAACTCCAAGTTCACGATGAAAGTAAAAAGGCTGAGCGATTACTGCTGTTCGTTCGTCAAGAAATAAATTCAGAAGGCGAAACCGACTAAACGATAAGCTTCAGTCTTTCGCCTGTCATCGCTATCAAGGAGGAACCATGAACAAGATCATTGTCGTCGCGGTTGTGTCGTTCATAATGCTGGTGACCATCGGGTGCCGGCAGCAGGAGCAGAAGCAGAAGCAGCAGCAGCAGCAGGTAACGTATACGCCCGCGGCACCACCAGTGCAGTTTCAGGTCGACCGGCTGGAGCAGGCGGCAAAGATGGCGCCGAAGAACGCGCAGGTCTGGATCGATCTCGGCAATGCCTTGATGGATGCGCAACGCTTCAGCGAGGCAATCGACGCTTACGAAAAGGCGCTCGCTCTTGAGCCGAAGAATGTGCCCGTACTGGTAGACCAGGGGACCTGCTATCGCGGGGTCCGTAAGTTCGACAAGGCGGTTGAGCAGTACCGGAAGGCGCTCAAGATCGAACCCAACTTTCCGAACGGACACCGCAATCTCGGCGTGGTGCTGGCGTATGACCTGAACAAGAAGCCCGAGGCCGTAAAAGAGTTCAATCGGTATCTTGAATTAGCGCCGAATGCACCCGATGCGGCCGAGATAAGGCAGACAGTCCGGGAATTGACTTCAGGAAAATAGGATGGAACAAACAGGTTCTTTTCTTGAATGCGCAGGGGCGACCCTTAAAGCTTTTCTCCCCGCCTCACCCGCCACCATCCGATGCCGTACACACGGTCAAACGTAGCTTTCAACACACTCATGTCCGGCAGATTATCAGGCAGTGGTTTGCCCGGGAGCGGATAGAACTGCGGAGCCCCGGACAGATCGAGGATGAAGTCCTTCCCGATCACCCGGAACCAGCCGATGCCCAAGAATTCCTTTCTCGGGGCGAGCAGGTCTTGTCCGACTGAATAGTAGGTGAACCCTTTTGGGGCGGTGAGCTCGACGAGCGTGGGTCCGATGTCGATATGAGAGCCCGCAGCGCCCCGCGGGAGCGCGATCCCGTTCAGCGCGTCCCTGCCATAGAGGATGAGCGACACTCCCGAACGTTCGAAGAAGTCCGGGTTTGCGTTGATGAACTTGCGGCCGAAATGGTCGCCGGTGAAGGCGAAGAGCGGGCGCTTAAGTTTGCTTTCAGCCTTCTTCACGAATTCGCCGAGGCATTTGTCCGAGTACCACAAATGGCCGAGCATCTTGAGGCTCGTGGTGTTGTCGAACAGGGGAGCGATATCGGTCGGCACCTGTTTCAAGGGAAAGCCCTTGCTCTCCACATCCACGTTATAGGGCGGGTGGTAGCTCGTTGTCATGATGATGTTGAGGCTCGGTCGGCTGTCATCCACCGTGTTCACGACAAAGTCGAGCAGATATTCATCATCCACTCCCCATTCATGGGTTGCCGCGCCCAGGCTCATATGCGGCGCTCCGTAGATCTCCTCCACACCCTGGTCTTTGGCGAAATCCCCGAACCGCTGCCAGCTCAAATACCCTCCATAGAACAGCCTCGTGCGGTAACCGAGACGCTTGAACGTCTCGAACAGCGAAGACGGATAGGGCTTGCGGGCCGTGAACTGATAATTGATCTCAACGTGAGAATAGGGGATGCTCGTCATGATCGCGGTGAGCGACTGCATGGTCCCGTCCGAGGCAGGCACGAAGTTCTCGATGGAGATTCCGTTCTTCGCGAGACGGGAGAGATTATCCGTCAGGCCGAGGGACGCGTACTTCTTGATGAACGGCCAGGCATCGTAGCTTTCCATCACGACCAGAAAGATATGGCGCGGCGGCACGGACTTCGGCCCCTTCGCGTGCTTTTCCAGATATGCATCGAGGTCATTGAAAGACCGATGATCATTGAACAGCTCCTGCGCCGCCGCCCGCACATCGCGGTCCGGCAAAAATGTTTCCAGTCCTGCCAGGCCGGTCTGAAGAACATGGTCCTGAACAGCAAAAAGCAGCGAAAAATAAGGGTTCACCACCGCTTTGTTCAGGAAGGCGTCCCTGGTGCTGCCCGCGTCCTTGCGCTGCGCAGGCCTGCGGCCGATGGAGCCGCGCGCCGCTACGAAGAGCAACGACAGGATGATCAGGGAGATCGCGATGCGGGATACCAGTGAATAACGCCAGGTTGCGAGCGCGTCCGGTGAAACAGATCTCCTTTTCAGGAAGTATTTTTTTACCAGGAGCGCTATGGCCGAGATGCTGCCGAGAACCATCAGAACGGGGATGGGATGGTAATCAGCCCAGATCGTCTGCATGATGGCCCCGGTGTCGTCATAGTACAGGTTGAAAATAAAGTAATTGAACTGCTCGTTGTATTCTTTGAAATAGACGAAGGTGAAGACCCAGGCGATGGATGTCAGGAGAATAAACAGGAAGCCGAACGCTGCGCGGATACGGTCTGCCATGCGGTCGAAATTCGCGAAGCCCGTAACAATGCCCGCCAGGAGCGGGACCAGGATCCACCAGGTGGAGACCATGGAGTCGTAGCGGAGTCCGTTCAGCGCGGTCATCAGAACATCGGAGATGCCGGTGACGGTTTCGATCTTGCTCCGGAAATAGAGGATGAACGAGATGCGGAAGAAAGACAGGTAAAGCATGAAGAAAAGCCATTGCTTTACGTCTTGCCGGAATTGGAGGAGAAAGCGGTTAAAGCCTTTCATCGTGGTATCACCATGAATGAAGAAACCTTTGACAGGATTACGGGATGAACAGGATTAAAGCCTTGAGCTCAGGCTTGTCTCACACAAAGCCACGAAGCCACAAAGAGAGGCTGCGGATCTTGTGTTTAAACCAAGTTAATCTTTTTGAACTTCTTCGTGTCTTTGTGCCTTCGTGTGAGAATATGATTTTAAGTTCCTGAGTAGTGACAAGATTTTTTAAGATATCTGCGCCAGCTCGTTCAGCTGCTGGTCGAACTCTTTCGCTTTTTCGTCGTGTTCGGTGGTGATGGTCTGGAGTTCCGCGAAGCGCGCATCGATCCGCGCCTTGTTGTCGCGGAGTGATTGCGACAACCGCTTGATGGACAGGGCCTCGCCCTTGACCGATACTGCAAGAAGTTTTTGCGTGTCCTGCTCCGCATCAAATTCGAGCTTCGTGATCTCTTCTTCGAGCGCGGAGATCTTTTTTTTGAGCGCGCTCAGGCTTCGTGATTTATCCGTGAGGATGGCGGCGCGGATCTTTTTTGAATCTTTTCTGTTGCTGTTCCTATCAACGTCCTGCTTTTTCCCCTTCTTGATGCGCACCCCGCCTTCGTCGCTCCAGCCCACGCGCTCGAGGAAGTCGAAATACGTTCCTTCGAAGACCGATACGGTATCATTATCGTAGATGATCAGCTTGGTGGCCACGGCCTCCAGAATCAGCTCGCTGTGGGTCACGATCACGACGGCGCCGTCAAAGACCTCGATGGCCTCGATCAGCGAGTCAATGGATTCCATGTCCAGGTGGTTCGTGGGTTCGTCGAGGAGCAGGAGGTTGGCCGGCGAGACAAGCAGTTTACCGAGCAGTACGCGGCTCCGCTCCCCGCCCGACAGAACGCTCACTTTCTTGAGCGCATTATCTCCCTCGAACATCATGAGACCGCAGATCGCGCGGGACTCGCCCTGGGCATAGTCCGGATGCGCGTCCATGATCTCCTGCAGGGCTGTCTTGTCGGGGCGCAGGCGGTCGATATTGGTCTGTCCGAAGTAGGCGATCTTGGTATTGGGGTGCAGCTTGATCTCTCCGCCCGTGAGAGACATTTCCCGCGCCAGCAGGTTCAGCAGCGTGGTCTTGCCCTTGCCGTTCTTTCCGATCACGGCAATGCGGTCCTTCTTGCCCACGGCAAAGGAGAGTCCGTCGATCAGCATCGGGCCGTCCTGGTCGAACCCAAAGGACAGATCGTCCACGGTCATCAGCCATTTCGCTTCAAAAGGCGCGGACCGGAACTTGAAGTCGAGGTTTTTGATCTCGTCGAGCTTGCCGAGCGTCTCGTGCCGTGCGAGCGCCTTGACGCGCGACTGGACCGCGCTGGCCTTGGTTGCCTGCGCGCGGAACCGGTTAATGAACTGCTCAACCTCTTTGCGTTTCTTTTCGTCATTCTGGCGCGTCTTCTCGTAAATTTCCTCTTCCATCAGGATCTGGTCGTAGAGCTTCTGAGTGCCGCCCGCGACCTTCCGCATCTTGCAGCGGTGGATGATCATGGTATGGGTGGTGACGCTGTCCATGAAGTCGCGGTCGTGGGTGATGATGATGAGCTCGTTCCTCCACGCGCGAAGGAACTGCGTGATCCAGCGGACCGAGACGATGTCGAGATAGTTCGTGGGCTCATCGAGAAGCAGGAGGTTCGGCCCCGACACCAGTACTTTTGCGAGGTTCAACCGCACCTGGTATCCGCCGGACAACGAGGAGGGCGGCCGGTCGAAGTCATCGTTGTCGAACCCGAGTCCATGCAGGATGGCTTCCGCCTTGTACGATTCATCAATGTGGTCATCATTCTTCGGAAGTGCCAGGCAGGCTTCCTGGAGCACGGTGTCTTCGGTGAAATGGATGTGCTGGGACAAATGGCCGATGGTGTATCCCGACGGCGTTGTGATCGTGCCGGAGTCCTGATGCTCTTCCCCGAGGATCATGCGGAAGAGCGTGGATTTGCCGTGGCCGTTCCTGCCTACGAGCCCGACGCGTTCGCGCGGGTTGACCGTGAAGCTGACGCCGTCGAAGAGCAGTTGTTTGCCGTAGGATTTTTCCAGGTTCGTGATCTGCAGCATGTGTTTTCCTTGCTGATTGATAAATAAAATAATAAGTTGCTAAAACAGCTTAGCATAATAACGCGGGAGCGCAGATATGGCAAATGATATTTTCTTCGGGGCAGGATTATGAATCAGGAAAAAGGGGATATATCCGTTGCAGCGGTGAACCCGCATCTTCGTAAAAAGATATCTCGGCACGGTATTCGTCGAGGGCTACTTTCCGGAGCGCACGGGCCACACATAGAAGTAGTAGTACATCATATCTTCCATGTTCATACCGCTGTCGTACATGGAGTGGTTCCCTACGGTCATAAGCGCGGCATAGGGATACGCATTAGGTTCCCAGTAGCTGTCCGCCTGCACATTGCTGAAGCCCTGTGCAGGATCGTTTAACCAAGAGGCGGATTTTGCCATACCGTCGTTTATAAGGCTTGTCAATTCCTTTCTGCTTGGTATCCGCCAATCGGTCTTGCCGTCCCCGCAGTTGGGATATTTCCCCGCATTTATTCCGGCGACAAAGGCGAGGACGTGCCGCCAGGTAACAGCGCCGTCTCCTGTCTTGCCGTCTTTGTCGAACGACGCGTAGTTTGTCTTGATGCAATTGGCGTCCCTGAGCCACATCAGTCCTGTCTGCTGGTCCACAACCACGCTGCCGGTGATGGGCGATGTGCCGTCGGGATTGGTGAACCTTTGGTTCGGCCGAACTTCGTCGTTCCGCGAGATTCCATCATTACCAGCGCTCTTGCCTGTACTCTGACCGGTCCTGGGCAGGTCCGCTTGTTCAGCATAGACGGGACCCGACATGATAATCGCTGTTACGATTACAGCCATATAATAGATCCTATTTACCACGGTTTCCTCTCGGACTGGGGGTGCGTTTCAGGTTCATGATGTTTTCGGTTTTTTGATCTTCCTCGTTCCCTCATACAGCTCATACTCAAGCAGCCGGCACTCGATCCCGCTGTTAAAGAATTGAAAGGTCCTCGTCGGCTTCAAACTCACCTTTTTGGCGAGACCCGGATTGCCCGTGAACACATAGCCGGTAAATCCCCTGCATTTCTGCTTATAATAATCTCCGATGTCCTTGTACGTGGTTTCGAGTTTCTGGACCTCACCCATCCGTTCACCGTACTCGGGATTCATCACCATGACACCGCCGTTTTCGGGCAGGGGTGTGTCGGAAAAATTGCAGACGCTGAACTCGATGATATGCTCAACGCCGGCGGTGGTCGCGTTCTTCTTCGCTGCTTCGATTGCCTGAGGGCTGATGTCCGTGGCGATGATCTTCCCGGGCAGGCTTTTCTTTGATTCCTTCCGCGTCTTCTCGCGCAGCTCGTTCCAGCGGGCTTCGTTGAAGCCCTTGAGGTGCATGAACCCGAAATTTCCCCTGAGGAGCCCCGGCGCGCGGTCCAGACCGATGAGCGCCGCCTCGATCGCGAGCGTGCCGCTGCCGCACATGGGGTTGATGAAGTTCCCCGAGCCGTTCCAGCCCATGGCAAGCACGACAGCGGCGGCAAGCGTCTCCTGCATGGGTGCTCCCAGCGGGATCTTCCGATAGCCGCGACGCGAGAGCGGTTCTCCCGAGGTGTCGAGATACACCGAACACCGGTCTTCCTTCCAGTAGAGATGCACCACGGACCGGTCTCGTTCGGGGCCGGAGTCGGGCCGTTTCCCGCATTTTTCTTTTATGCGGTCGACAATGGCGTCCTTGCATTTCAGGCTCGCGAAGCGGGAGTCCTTGATCGTGGGGTTCTCAACGCTCGAGGTGATGCAGAGATACCCGTCCTCGGGGATGTGCTGCTCCCACGCGATGTCATGCAAGGCATGATACAGCTCGTCGGCGTTCCTGGCAGTGAATTCCTTGAGCACGAAAAGCACGCGGTGGCCCGTGCGAAGTGAAAGATTCAAACGCATGGCGTCGTCGAGGCTGCCCTCGGTCTCAACGCCGGCGATGTTCTCGGACAGCACCGGGAAGTTCCCGACGATCAGTTCCTGCTTCAGAAAAGGGGGTATGCCTTTGGGGCAGGTGATGAGGATTTTGGATTTGAGCATTTCGGGGGATACAGGAAAAAGTATTTACCGCAAAGGTGCAAAGGCGTTGTTATGCCGGTTACTGAAAATAAGGACCGATTTGTTCGACGTCCTCTGCGTCCTCTGCGGTAAAATAACGGGGTTTACTGGTTTGCCGACGCCATCAGGCGCTCTTTGTCCTTGAAGAGCATGTCGCACTTGTTCAGATAGAGCTTCCTGACGATACCTTTGCCAAAGGTGCTATGGAGTACGATATCACCTACCCGGTATTTTCCGGACATGTCGTATGCACGCTCTTTGCCCTTTGTCTCGGACAGGCTGGTTTCCCACAAGGTTTCGGCTGTTTTCACGGCATCTACCTTCTTTTTCACTGTCCGGGGCTTTTTAACATCCGCGGGGTCCTTGAACTTGTGCACACTGCTGCAGGTCTTGCATTTTACCTTGACGATGGTATCGCCGGTCACGGCCACGATCGCATGATCGAGGTTCAACTTGCACTTGGTGCAGTACGAAGCAATGTTCTCCCCCGCTTTAACTTTTTCGAGCATAGTGTTCTCCTTTTCATTGATTGGAATTATCTGCTTGCAGTGAACTGCGGCTTGTTTGTCGAGAGGGATGATCCGAAGGACCTGTCTGAAACAGACATCTTCTCAACAAGTGGATATTATACACCTTTTTGAAATAAAAAGCGCTATCTCTTTTTGAGGACATGCAGGGCTAAATCATAGCGCATGACAACACCATGAAGGATAAGCAAAAAATCCATGGTTCCGCATGAGCCGCCACCCTACCGCCATTCCGGACGTGCAAGCCTGCCCCATACTTGACACGCGGGAATCCAGCGTTTTGTTTTATCTGGATTCCCGTGAGACAAACGCATCCCCACCCCTGCACCTTCCCTTCAGGGGAAGGGAAACAGGGGATGGGTGTACATTCGGGCATGACGTTACCATAACGGGCGACGTTGACGGGACCGTGGGGGCCAGGCGCATCATCGTTCATCGAATGGGTGGCGCGCAGGGCCCTGTTTTAACCCTCTCTTGAGGACCCGGGCTTTTTTAGTCTTGAAATACATTTTTTATTCTGATAGTATGAGTATGAGCACGTTCAGGAGGCTCATTGCAAAGGGCAGACCTTACAACCAGGGCAGTCGCAGGACTTGTCGATCTACTGCTTATCATCGGCCTGGCAAGACTGCCGGATGTCATCGGTTTTTTGTCCGCGGCAGGATATATCCTCATTCGCGATGGGCTGTTTGATCGCCGCAGCATCGGGAAAAAGCTCATCGGGCTTCGGGTGCTTTCATTGGAGGATTCCGGGCCCTCGGCTACCTACCGGGATTCGATCATCAGGAATGTCCCGATCGTTCTGGCCTATTTCCTCTTTTTAATACCCTACGCGGGCTGGATACTCTGCCCGCTCGCTCTCGGCATGGAAGGCCTTATCGCCCTCGGTGACAGGGGGGGGATGCGGATAGGCGACATGCTGGCAAGGACGCAGGTCGTTCCGGAGGCGCTGGTCCAGGGAGAGAAAAAGCCCGCGCCGGAACAGCGGCCCGAAGCCTCTCCAACTGGCACGAACGGTCCTCTCGACACGCAGCAATAAGTGTTCCCGTTAGGGAAACAAAATTCAGCCACGAAGGACCTCGACGGGTTCAGTCGAGCCGCTCCAAGACTCAAAGAGAACGCGAAGAATTAAGAACTCAGTAAACCACAAACCTCTGCATATCACCTCCACGGCGTGACCCGTGGTTGTCATTCGGTTGCTGCGGTTAGCCCGGTCCTGGATTTTTTTCATCGAAAGGAGTTTCTGAAAACAATGTTTATCAACACTATCATGGGTTGGTTTTCGAACGACATGGCGATCGATCTGGGCACGGCCAACACCCTGGTCTACGTGAAAGGGAAGGGCATCGTCTGCAATGAGCCGTCTGTCGTCGCCATTTCCGTAAAATCCGGGAAGGTGCTCGCCGTGGGTGTGGAGGCCAAACGGATGCTCGGCCGCACGCCCGGCGACATCAAGACGATCCGGCCGATCAAGGACGGCGTCATCTCCGATTTCGACATCACCGGCGAGATGCTGAAGTACTTTATCCGCAAGGTGCACAACCGCAAATCGTTCATGCGGCCCCGCATCGTCATCGGCGTTCCCTCGGGGATCACGCAAGTGGAGCAGCGGGCGGTCAAGGACGCGGCCATCACCTCGGGCGGACGGGACGTCTTCCTCATCGAGGAGCCTGTGGCCGCGGCCATCGGGACGGGGCTGCCCATCTCGGAGCCCTCGGGCAACATGATCGTCGATATCGGCGGCGGAACCACGGACATCGCCGTCATCTCCATGGACGGCGTGGTCTACAGCAAGGCAATCCGCGTGGGCGGCGACAAGATGGATGAGGCGATCATCAACTACATCAAGCGCAAATACAACCTCCTGATCGGCGAGATGATGGCCGAGTCGATCAAGCTCGAAATCGGTTCGGCGTACAAGACGGACAACGAACGGCATACGATGGAGATCAAGGGCCGCGACCTGGTCTCCGGCATCCCCAAGACGCTCGTCCTCGATGACGACGAAGTGCGCGAATCGCTTTCGGAAACGGTCAGCCAGATCCTGAACGGCATCAAGCTGGCGCTCGAGAACACGCCGCCGGAGCTCTCGGCCGATATCGTGGACAAGGGCATCGTGCTGGCAGGCGGAGGCGCGCTGCTGAAAGGTCTCGACGTGTTTCTGCGCGAGGAGACCTCGCTGCCCATTATCATCGCCGAAAACCCGCTGACCTGCGTGGCGCTCGGGGCCGGCATGGTCCTCGATGATGAGGATATCCTGAAAAAGGTCATGATGTAATCCCCATGAGAGTCCGTATTTAACCGTCCTCTTTCGTCATGCCGGACTTGATCCGGCATCCAGAGTCTACTGAAAAGACTGGATTCCTGCCGCAGCCTGCACCAGCATGATTGAGGCAGGGGCAGGAATGACGGTCTCAAGTGAAACGGCAATTTAAAAATACAGATTCTATGTAGTGGAAAGTAGCTGAAGCGGATGCCCGGGTATATTGCAAAACACAAAAAATTTCTGTCCATTCTTTCCCTCTTTATCCTCCTCTTCTGGCTGGTCACACTCCAGGTAAAGAACGGGCGGTTCACGTTCATGGAAAGGCCGGTACTGGCCATCTCGGGTTTTATCGAACGGATCATACGCTGGCCCTTTAACACCGTGGTGTCCATCGGAAAGGGGTATGTTCTTCTCGTCGGCACCCAGCAGGAGAACCAGCGGCTCCGGACCGAGAATGAACGTCTGCTGCTCGAGAGCGCGGTCATGAACGAGCTGCAGCTCGAGAATGAACGGCTGCGGGATGCGCTGGATTTTAAACGGCTCTATCCGCCGACGGACGTCATGGCCCAGGTGATCGGCAAGGAGTCTTCACCGGCTTCCAGCACCGTTACCCTGAACAAGGGTGCCGACCACGGCATCCGGAAAGATATGGCCGTGATCACCGCGCACGGGGTGGTTGGGAAGGTCCATGCCGTGCTTCCCGGCACGTCGAAGGTCCTTCTCCTCACCGACCCCGGCTGCACGCTCGCTGTCCGAGTCATGCGGAACCGCGAAGAAGGGCTGCTCGAGGGCAAGCTTGTCAATTGCGCTCTCAAATACGTCTCGTACTACGCCGATATCCAGACAGGCGATCTGCTCATCACGTCGGGTCTCGACGGCATCTATCCCAAAGGTCTTGCCGTGGCAAGGGTAATCAGCGTATCGAAACATGAGGCCAATGCATTCCAGACCGTGCTGGCGAAACCCGCGGTCAGCTTCTCCCGCCTGGAAGAGGCGCTGGTGCTCCTGAAATGAAACCCCTCGTATATTTCACCATCCTGCTTTTGATCATTCCTGTGCAGGCAAGCCTGCTCGCCCCCCTGTCGCTCGGCGGGATCAAGCCGGACCTTGCCCTGGTCCTGCTCTATATCATCGGGCTGCTGACCGGACCTTCGGAGGCCGCCCTTGCGGGCATGGCCATCGGGCTGGCCCAGGATATCGGTTCCGCAAGTTTCATCGGGTTTTCCGGATTGACGAGGGGACTGATCGGTTTTTCCGCGGGACTGCTCGGCAGGAGAGTGCTCGATCTTACCAGCCGGTCGAACAGCATCTTCGTGGCCGCTTTCAGCCTGCTGGAAGGGATCTTTATCGCGTTCTTTCTGCAGATGTTCTACGGGTCGGTCCCCTTCTTCAGCCTGCTGGCGGGCCGCATCCTTCCCCAGGCTCTCTACACGGGCCTGTTGGGCGCGGTTGTACTGAAGCTGATAGTCAGAAAGGACGTCATATCGGTGCTGGTGAGACGGGACGTTCAAAAGGAGTTCTAGGTGGATCAGCAGCAGGACAACTTAACCGGCATCCAGCGAAGGCTTCCGTTCCTGGCGGCCTTCATCATCCTTCTTGCCGTGGTCCTCTTTATCCGCCTCTGGTATCTTCAGGCGATCAAGGGAGCGTTTTACCATGAACAGGCGGAGAACAACCGCATACGACCCGTGAAGCTCAGGCCTCCGCGGGGCATCATCTACGACCGCAGCGGCAGGCCGCTCGTCGAGAATGAGCTGGTGTTCGATGTCTCGCTGATCCCGGAAGACACCCTGGACCTTGACGCCACGATCGAGAAGTTGTCGGCAATCGTCAAGATCGCTCCGGATTCCATCAGGAAAGTGCTTGACGACGCGACTGCTGTCAGGACAACGTATGATCCCGTGAAGATCCGGGAAGAGGCGCCCTGGGACGAGGTGGCCAGGGTCGAATCCCATCAGGATGACCTGCCCGGGGCGATCATCGAGCCTGAGCATCGCAGGCATTATCCCTATGCGGGACTGGCTGCTCACCAGCTCGGCTATATCGGCAAGGTATCGCCCTCCCAGCACAAGAAAGAGCAGACGGATCTCGGTATTTTGACGGGCCAGGGGGGGGTGGAAAAGGTCTATGATAAGCTGTTGCGCGGGGTTGCGGGCAGGCGCATGATCCAGGTGAACGCCGCGGGCAGGAAGGTGAAAGACCTCGGTATCGAGGAGCCAAGACCCGGCACGGACATCTACCTCACCATCGACCTCGATGCGCAGAAAGCCGCCGAAGAAGGGCTCGGCAGCCGGGCCGGGGCCGTTGTGGCGATGGACCCGAACACCGGTGAGATCCTCGCGCTCGCAAGCCACCCTGCGTATGACCCGAACATCTTTCCCCCGGGGATCTCGCCAAAGGACTGGGTGAAGCTTATGAACGACCCGAGTCACCCGATGTACAACCGCGCGATCCAGAGCGTGTATCCGCCCGGCTCCACGTTCAAGATCATCGTGGCGCTGGCCGGCCTGGATTCCGGCGTGATCAAGCTTGATGATTCCGTAACGTGCAAGGGGTTCCTCATGGGTGGCAGGCGCGCTTTCCGGTGCTGGAAAAAAGGCGGGCATGGTCCGGTATCGTTCCACCAGGCGCTCGTCGAGTCATGCGATGTCTACTTCTATACCATGGGAGAGCGCATCGGCTGGGACCGCGTAGCCGAGTACGCGCGAAAACTCGGCCTTGGGAGTCTGACCGGCATCCTTTTGCCTGACGAAAAACCGGGGCTTATTCCCACGACAGCGTGGAAGAAGAAACGGACCGGCGAAGCCTGGTATCCGGGAGACACGTTCATCAATTCCATCGGCCAGGGCTTCGTCCTCGTCAGCCCCATCCAGGCCTGCCAGATGATGAGTGCGGTTGCGAACGGCGGTCATTTCTATCGCCCCCTGTTGCTTAAGCGGACCAGGAACCGGGAGACCGGGGAAGTGCACGTGTTTTCTCCGGAACACACAAGCTCGATCACGCTCGATCCCGGTGCGCTCCAGGAAGTGCAGAGTGCGCTGGTCGGCGTGGTCAATGAACCAGGCGGTACCGCTCATGGGGCTGCTACTCCGCTCGCCGTTGTCGCCGGCAAGACAGGCACGGCCCAGGTCATTGCGCAGAAGGTTGCCGGCCGCAAGCTGTCGGCAGAGACGCAGGACCACGCATGGTTCATTGCCTACGCGCCGGTCGTCCGCCCGAAGATCGCCGTGGCCGTGCTCGTGGAACACGGCGGGCACGGTGGCAGCGCCGCGGCTCCCATAGCGAGAAAAGTCATTGAGGAGTACCTGAAAAATGTTGACCCAAAGACGGTTCGATAATCTGCCCTGGGGAATGGTGTTCCTTGTGTTTATTATCGCGCTCATCGGCATTGCGGCGGTGTACAGCGCTACCTACACGTCGAGGGGCCCATCGTCCCTGTTCACCAAACAGATCGCATGGGTTTCCATCGGCCTGCTGGTCATGTTCCTCGCGCTCATCCCCGACTATCACACCGTGGGACGCTATGCCTATGTGCTCTACGCAGTCTCGCTCGTGCTCCTGTTCCTTGTCATGGTCATGGGCAAAGCCGGCATGGGAGCGCAGCGCTGGCTCGCCATAGGTCCTTTCGCGTTCCAGCCCTCGGAGCTCGCAAAACTTTCGCTCGTGCTTGCCCTCGCGCGGTACTTTGCCGAGGACCCGAAACAGGGAGACTATGAGCTCAAGGACCTGGCCATTCCGGCGGTCATGGTCATGGTTCCGCTCATGCTCGTGCTCAAGCAGCCGGACCTGGGGACCGCGCTCATGCTGTTACTGTCGTCGTCCATCATCATTCTGCTCGCCGGCATCCGCCTGCGGTCAGTCGTGGTCGTGCTTCTCATCGGGGCAATGGTCGCGACCCTGGTTTTTGCGGTCTCGCCGGTGCGCCACAAGATCTGGGGTTCGCTGAAGCCATACCAGCAGAACCGGATCAAGGCATTCATCGACCCGAGCTCGGACCCGCTCGGGAGCGGCTACCACGCGAACCAGTCCAAGATCTCCGTGGGTTCGGGCCAGATCACGGGCCGGGGTTACCGCAAAGGCACGCAGAGCCAGATGGCGTTCCTGCCGGAGCGCCATACGGACTTCATCTTTGCCGTGATCTCTGAAGAGACCGGATTGGTCGGCAGCAGCAGCTTGCTTTTCCTGTATGTGCTCCTGCTGCTCAATGGCGTGGACACGGCCAAGAAAGCCAAAGACCGGATCGGCGTGCTCATGGCCGGCGGCATCGTATCCATGCTCTTGTTCTATGTGTTCATCAACATGGGCATGTCCGTAGGCATCGTGCCCGTTGTGGGAGTGCCGCTTCCCCTCGTGAGCTACGGCGGGACCTCCATCATCACGACCTTTCTCTCGCTCGGAATTCTCTTGAATATCCAGGCACGGCGGTTTATGTTGTTCTACTAAATCAGGGTGTAACGTCAGGGTTCAGGGTTCAGAAAAGTCCGGACCTTCGGGACGTTGCCTGCTGTACCCTGAACCCTGTACCCTGGCCCCTGTCGTTTAAGGAGTTCCATGTACGAAGACTTTCTCCCGCTGGTCGCCAAGCCCGCACGGTATATCAACACCGAGATCAATGCAATCCACAAAGACCTGGCCCAGGTCAAGACCAGGATCTGTCTCTTTTTTCCCGACACGTACGAGATCGGCATGTCGCACCTCGGCATCCGGATCCTGTATCACATCCTGAACAACAGGCCGGACACGGCATGCGAGCGGGTCTTCTCGCCCTGGACAGACTATGAGGACCGGCTCCGCGCATCGGGAAGGCCGCTCACCAGCCTGGAGTCCAATCTGCCGCTTGCGGAATTTGACATCATCGGCATCACCCTTCAGTACGAACTCTCCTACTCAAACATCCTGACGGGGCTGGAGCTCGCCAAGATCCCGATACGGTCCGAGGACCGCACTGATAGCCATCCGGTCATCATCGCCGGCGGCCCCTGCGCGGTGAACCCGGAGCCGCTTTCCGATTTTATCGATGTTTTTTTCATCGGCGAGGCAGAGGAGTCCGTGCACGAGATCGTGGCTCTCCGGCAGAAACATCCGGGCAGACAGGAATTTCTCAATGCCATCTCGAAGCTGGAAGGCTTTTACGTACCCTCGCTCGGAAAGGCGATTGTCCGCAGGCGGTATCTCAAGAGCATCGAAACCGCGCCGTATCCGGACAAGCCCCTCGTGCCGCTCATGAAGCCGATCCATGACCGGGTGACCGTCGAGGTTGCGCGCGGCTGCATCCGCGGCTGCCGGTTCTGCCAGGCCGGGATCATCTACCGGCCGTACCGGGAGCGGGGTGCCGAAACCGTGAAAGGCCTGCTCGATGGGTCGCTTTCCTGCACCGGTTATGACGAGCTTTCTCTCGCGTCACTCAGCACAGGCGACTACTCGGAGATTCAGCCGCTGATCATCGAGCTGATGGAACGGTACCGGGACAGCCGCGTTTCGGTCTCGCTCCCGTCGCTCCGCGTGGGCACGCTCACGCCGGAGATGATCAGGGCCATTGCCGGCACGCGCAAGACCGGCTTTACGCTCGCGCCCGAGGCAGGCACCGAGCGCCTGCGCAGGGTCATCAACAAGCCCGTGAGCGATCGCGACCTTCTGGACGCCGCGGAGACCATTTTCAGGAGCGGATGGAATACGATCAAGCTCTACTTCATGATCGGCCTCCCAACCGAGACCGACGAGGATCTTGACGGCATCATCAGGCTCGCGAACGAACTCTTCAGCGTCGGCAAGCGCACGTCGAAGCGCCCGATACAGCTTAATATCAGCGTCTCGACCTTCGTACCCAAGCCGCACACACCCTTCCAGTGGCATGGCCAGGCGTCCATCACCGAGGTTCGGAGAAAGCAGGCCTATCTCGAAAAGGGATTGAAGAGGCGCGGCATCACGCTGAAGGGCCACAACCCCGAGACGAGCCTGCTGGAAGGGACATTCGCGCGCGGCGACCGGAAGCTCGGCAGGGTGATCGAGGAGGCTGTGCGCCTCGGCTGCCGCTTTGACGGATGGACCGAGTGTTTTGATTTCAAGAAGTGGACCGAGGCTTTTCAGAAATGCGGACTCGATGCCCCGACGTATGCCTCGCGGACGTTCGGGTTGGAGGATAAACTGCCCTGGGGTTTTGTCAAGAGCGGCGTGACCAGGGAATTTTTGAAGAGGGAATATCACCGCGCGGTGGAGGAGAAGATCACGGAGAATTGCAGGGTGGTGTGCGAACATTGCGGCATCGGATGCGCGGACGGCGGAACGAATGTGCTCGGAAGGCCGGCGGTGTTGACGACAACGAAACCGATGACGGAAGGGACCGCGTCCGCTGATCGAAAAAAACCCGCAGGAGTACCGGACATGACCAGCCGCGTCAGAATGAAGGTCACCAAGGCCGGACGCATCCGCTTTCTTTCCCATCTCGATTTCATGACCCTGTTCCATCGTGCCGTGGTCCGCGCGCAGGTGCCCGTGGCCTTTTCCCAGGGCTTCAACCCCCATTTGAAGGTCGCGTTCGGCCCGGCGCTTCCGGTGGGCATGGAGAGCGGGACGGAATACCTGGACCTGGAGATCGATCCGTTCGCGGATTTGCTCCAGATCACCAGGAGTCTGAACAGCACCCTGCCGGAGGGCGTCAGGATCCTTGAATCAAAGGTTGTTGCGAAGAAAGCGCCGTCCCTGTCAGGCAGCATCAGCAGATACACGTACGAGGTCGCCGTTGGAGCCCAGCATCGGGATGGGACCTCCGAGCGGGTGAAGGATTTTCTGTCCCGGACATCGGTGATCGTTTCAAAAGAGGGGAAGCAGAAGGACATCCGCCCGTGCATTGAGTCGATCACCGAGGGTCTTGGAAGCCTCGTCTGCACGCTGGTCGATCACGACCAGCTCAAGCCGCGCATGCAGGATGTGATCGAGCGCCTGTTCAACATCGGGAAAGATCAGTCCGTGCTCTTCAGGGTAAAACGCGTCGGAATGTACTGCAAGGAAAAGGACCAGTGGGTAAGCCCGATGTCGTTTTAAGGACCGGTTCAGTTACAGATTGATGATTCGTAATAAGTCGAAATCTTGTTAATTCCGTCATTCCCGCCCCTGCTTGAATCTTGCTGGGGCAGGTTCCAACGGGAATCCAGTCTTTTCATGCAGATGTTTGACCCTGGATACCCGCGTTCGCGGGTATGACGACTTCTTATTTTTGCAACGCTCTCAATTTTCCTCCTTGTATTCAATCCTCACCTATTATAAAATAGGTTTTACAAAGAACCGTCATGAAGGAGACACAATGTCATCTGAGATCATCGTAAACGCGGGCCGTGAGGAGACGCGCGTCGCGCTTCTGGAGAACGGCCTGGTCACGGAAATATACATAGACCGCAAGAAGGACCGCGGCGTCGCAGGCAATGTGTACAAAGGGCGCGTGATGAAGGTCCTCCCGGGCATGCAGGCGTCTTTCGTTGACATCGGGCTGGAGAAAGCCGCCTTTCTCTACGTGGGCGATGTGTTCGACAGCACGTCGGAATATACGCCCCTGATGGAGGACGAGGGTCTTGAGCTCGAGGTCGAGCCCAAGCGGAAACGCTCTCACGCCACCCAGATCGAGGACCTTCTGCAGGAAGGTCAGGATATCCTGGTCCAGGTCTCGAAGGAACCGATCAGCACCAAGGGCGCGCGTGTGACGACCTACATCAGCATCCCCGGCCGCTATCTGGTCATGATGCCGGGCGTCAACCACATCGGCGTCTCTCGCCGGATCGAGGACGTCGAGGAACGGAACCGGCTCCGGGAGATCGTTAGCAGGCACCGGAAGCCGAACACGGGCTACATCATCCGGACCGCAAGCCAGGGCAGAAGCGAGGATGATTTCATTGCCGACGTCGAGTTCCTCTCGCGGCTGTGGGAGACCATCCTGAGGAAAAAGGAGAAGACCTCGGCCCCGGCGCTGATGCACAACGAGCTCGACCTTGTCTTTCGGGTGATCCGCGACGTTTTCACCCGTGACGTGGACAAGCTGGTCATCGACGCCCCCGAGGAATACGATCGGGTGAAAGAGTTCGTGGACTCCTACCTCCCCCAGCTCGGAAGGCGCGTGAAACCCTATGAAGGCGACGACCCAATCTTCGAGCACTACGGCGTGGAGATCGAGATCTCGCGGGCCCTCGGCAGAAAGGTCTGGCTCAAGTCAGGCGGGTACATCATTCTTGACCAGACCGAGGCCCTCACCACGATCGACGTGAACACCGGCAGGTACGTGGGCAAGCGCTCCCTCGAAGACACGATCCTCAAGACCAACCTCGAGGCGGTGCGGGAGATCGCCTACCAGCTCCGGCTCCGGAACATCGGCGGGATCCTCATTCTCGATTTCATCGACATGGAACGCGAGGACAACCGGCGCAAGGTGTACGCGGCCCTCCAGGAGGCGCTCGAGAACGACAAGGCCAAGACGACCATATCGCACATCTCGCCCATCGGGCTGATCGAGATGACGCGCAAGCGCATTCGCGAGAGCCTGGGACGAACGCTGTGCGACACCTGCCCCTACTGCGAAGGACGCGGATACATCAAGTCCAGCCGCACCATCTGCTACGAGGTCTTTCGCGAGCTTCGCAGGGCCTTTGCCGGAGCCGAGGAAAAGAAGGCGCTCGTGACCGTAAACTCCGTGGTCGCCGATATGATGTACGATGAAGAGCGGCAGGGCGTGGAGGAACTGGAAAAGGAATTTCAAAAGAAGATCGTGATCAAAGCCGACCCCAACCTGCACCAGGAACAGTACGAAGTGTTGATGGTGTAGTTCCGAGTGTCCGCTTTTCAGGAATAGCCTTTGTTGCATGACATTTCTCTTGATTTTTTCACCCAGTAATACGATAATGGCCGCCGTTACGCACACATTCTTTTTTAATCCGGGGAGGTAAGTCACCATGAGGATCATTCTGTTAGGAGCACCGGGCGCGGGCAAGGGCACGGTGGCAAAACTGTTGACAGCACTGGACGGCTCGGTCCAGATCTCGACAGGAGATATTCTGCGCGGCGCGGTAAAGGCCGGCACCGCGCTCGGCAAAGAAGCGCAGGGCTACATGGACCGGGGCGACCTGGTGCCCGATTCATTGATCATGGGCATCATGGAGCAGCGGCTCAAGGAGAAGGACTGCCAGAAGGGTTTTCTCCTCGACGGCTTCCCGAGGACGATTCCGCAAGCCGACGCTCTCGATGCGATCCTGAATAAGCTGAACATCAAGCTCGATCTCGTGGCGAGCATCGAGGTCCCGCGTGAGGTGATCCTCGACCGATTGACCACGCGCAGGACCTGTTCCAATTCTTCCTGCCAGGAGATCTACAACATCAAGAGCAATCCGCCGGCCCCCGGCGACAAGTGCAAGAAGTGCGGCAGCCCCACGATCCAGCGCGCTGACGAGACCGTGGAGGCCATCAGCAAGCGTCTCGACGTGTACAATGAGAAGACCGCGCCGCTCATGGGCTACTACCAGAAGAAGGGCATGCTGCTCACCATACGCGAGTCCGGCAGCGATGGTGTGGTGAAGGCGATTCAGAAGGGGATCGCGGCGAAAAAATAGCGCGCATTGCGCGCTATCCTGAGCGCGTCGAAAGACTCAGGGCGCAGAGCAGAGCGAAGGATATTGGTTACACAGCAAAGGCGGGATGAAAGCATCCCGCCTTTTTTATTTTTATTGCGCGGCCACGGTTCTGAGTTTCACCGTCAGATTAAAAGCGCCTATTGTGGCAACACGTGATCGAAAACCTGCGTCCAGCGCCGTATGTCTGATGGAGCCTCTATTTTACTTTGACAGTGTTTCGCCGATCTTTTTCACGAGGCGTTCATTGAGCTCTTCGGCGCATTTGGTCCAGTCTCTCGTGGTGCTGTCCTCATCATCATACGACAGGGCCACCTTGCCGCTCGATCCAGATAGTTCATAATGGTTCTTGAGTATTGTGGTGCCGGCCATCATGCCGACCCAAAAGCGCGCCGCCCCGCTTACCATCCGCAAATCATTGATCCTGACGGTTACGAGATAATTTGCAGAGCCGGGGACATATTGGTTGCGTTTCTGGATCAGCGTCGGATTATAGCCTGCGTCCTTCAGCATTTCGATCAGATTCTCTTCCATGAACTGACCCATTTCATTCCGGTCCTTGCTTTCGTCCTCTTTCATGTCGCTCTTGATCCCCCGGTCCAAGAGCACAAAGATCGCTACCTGCTTGCCGTCCTGAATGACAGGTCCTTTTGACGCACACCCGAAGACGAGTGAGGCAACTATTGCAACCACTGCGACTGCAACAAACTGTCTTTTCATGACAATATCCTCCTCATAGAGTAGTTTCTGAAACAACATGACGATCAGAAAATGCGTATGTGTGAATTACCAGGAAGCATATCATACATAACACGAAACGCGCTGATAATCTTATCGCTGTCGACCGGTCATATAGATACGCTGTTCTTTGTTATCAAACGAATAGCGGTATCATATGGAAAACAATATAGCATAAAATGATCATCAGGGAAATAATATTCATGAAAGTGATATATGATGTTCAGAAACGATTTCTCGATAACATTGCTGACGCCCTGTCATGTCCGACCCCGTTTAAAGTGCTGCCTCACGAACCTAAATTGCGGCCATGCTTCTCGAGGAATTACTTGCCTTTGAAATAACTTTATGGAATAATCCACTCAAAAATACCTCGCATGTCCCTCCTGGAGAAACTATGGCACAAAAAACAGAAATAATGATCATTGCAAAAGGCAAGGATGAGGCGGGGATCCTGCCGCAGATGGCGAATCGGCACGGCCTGATCGCCGGCGCCACCGGCACGGGCAAGACCGTGACGCTCCGGGTGATGGCCGAACAGTTCAGCAGGATCGGCGTGCCGGTCTTCTTGGCGGATGTAAAAGGAGATCTTTCCGGCATCGCGAAGCCCGGCGGGGACCGGCCGCAATTCGCCGACAGGGCAAAACAGCTTGGCGTCGATGATTTCTCTTTTGAAGGTTGTCCCACGGTGTTCTGGGATCGATTTTCGGAGGGGGAGGAAAGAGGCGGTAATTTGTTGTGAGGCACATTGGCCTACAACCGCACGGGCACACCGCGCTTCTGTAAATATTCCTTTGCCTGCCTGATGGTATATTCCCTGAAATGAAAGATCGACGCAGCGAGCGCGGCATCGGCTTTGCCTTTTGTAAAACCGTCGTAGATGTGTTCCAGATTCCCCACGCCACCGGATGCGATGACGGGAATGGTGACCGCCTCGGCTACAGCCCGCGTCAGCGCCAGGTCGTAACCATTTTTCTGACCATCCTGATCCATGCTTGTGAGCAGGATCTCACCCGCCCCGTACTCTTCCATCTTCTTTGCCCACGCTACGGCATCAATGCCCATGGGTCTTCTGCCGCCGTGGGTGTAGACCTCCCATTTGAGTGCGGAATGCGGAGTGTGGAGTGCGGATTGAGACAGAAACAATGCTGCGTACCGGGGGTCATCGGCCCATTTGAGCGGGGGTTTGAAGTCCTTGTCGTGGGCAACAACCTGCTTTGCGTCGATGGCGACCACGATGCACTGGCTGCCGAAACGCATGGACGCGGCCTTGATGAACTCCGGATCGTGGACCGCCGTGGTGTTGATCGATACCTTGTCGCACCCGGCGAGCAGGAGGTTGCGGATATCGTCGAGGACCTTGATACCTCCGCCCACGGTAAGGGGCATGAACACCTGCTCCGCCGTGCGGCGCACGATGTCGAGGATGATGCCGCGCTCCTCGTGCGATGCGGTGATGTCAAGGAACGTGAGTTCGTCGGCACCCTGTTCGTCGTACACTTTCGCGATCTCGACCGGATCCCCGGCGTCGCGAAGGTTAACGAAGCTGACGCCCTTTACCACTCGTCCCGCTTTTACATCAAGGCAGGGTATGATGCGTTTGGTTAACATAACTGAAAAAAAACTCCACAAATTAAAAAAATCATGAAAAACCTTCTCTCGCGGAGGCGCGGAGGCCGCAGAGTACTACAAAAAACTTTTAAGTTTTACATACAAAAAATACTTATAGATCTTTGGTACTGCCTTTCTCTGCGAGCTCTGCGTCTCTGCGAGAAACCTGCTTTTACCTTGAGCACTGATTATCATTCATCTTCACAAACGTTATGGCTTCCTTGAGATCAAGCGATCCGCTGTATATGGCTTTGCCGGTGATCACGCCGCTTACACCGGAGTGCCGCACCGTAAGAAGTTGTTCAATATCCTTCATCGTGTGGACGCCGCCGGAGGCAATGACCGGGATATGGAGCGCCCTTGCAAGCGCCTGCGTGGCCTCGATGTTCGGGCCCGACAGCATGCCGTCGCGCTTGATGTCCGTGTAAATGACGGCGATGACGCCATACGCCTGCATTTGTTTTGCGAGGTCGATTGCCTGCACCTTCGTGACCTCCGCCCATCCTTTGATTGCCACCATGCCGTCTTTGGCGTCAATTCCGACGATGATCTTTCCCGGGAACGCATTACAGGCTTCCTGCACAAAGGCGGGGTTCTCGATCGCGGCAGTGCCGAGAATGATGCGGTCTATGCCGATCGAGACGAGGGCGCTGATCGTGGCCATGTCACGGATGCCGCCGCCGACCTCAATCGCGATCTTGATGGCGGCGCGTATCGCTTTGATGGCATCGAGGTTTTTCGGTACGCCTGCAAAAGCGCCGTCCAGGTCCACGACATGGAGTATCTCCGCGCCCTGCGACTCCCAGTGCTTTGCCGTGGTCGCGGGATCGTCGGAATAGACCGTGGCCTTGTCCATGAGACCCTGTTCAAGGCGGACGCACTTGCCTTCTTTCAAGTCTATGGCGGGAATGATTAACATGAAAACCTCAAAACCTATTTACCGCAGAGGGCGCAGAGAAAAATTATAGATCTGTATTGCTCTTCTCCGTGTCTCTGTGTCTCCGTGGTGGATGTTATGTTTTCTGTTCTCCGAATCTTTTCAGGATCGACAACCCCAGCGCCTGGCTTTTCTCCGGGTGGAACTGGACCGCAAGGATATTGTCCTTCCAGATGCTCGAGACGAACTCGATGCCGTATGGGGTGGTGGTCGCGATCACGCCCTTGTCCTCCGGTACGACATGGAATGAATGCACGAAGTAGACATGGCTGTTCTCGGGAACGTCTGTTAACGCAGGCGGCCGCCTCTTGAAGGTAAGTGAGTTCCAGCCCATGTGCGGGACCTTCAAAGTGCCGAGTTCCCCCGATTGAGACGTTCGAGGGCAGGCTTCATGCGGAGTGTCGAATGCAGGGCCTTTGAAGCGAACGACGCGGCCCTTGATGATGTCCAGACCCTTCGATATTCCGAACTCTTCGCTTTCCGTGAACAGGAGCTGGAGGCCAAGGCAGATGCCGAGAAAAGGTTTGCCGACGCTGACGCTCTTCTTCACCGCGTCGATGAGGCCGTATTGCTCCAGATTCTTCATGCAATCAGGGAACGCGCCCACGCCGGGCAGAACTACCTTGTTCGCATTCAGGATCGTCTTCGCGTCGCTCGTGACTACGGCCTCATGGCCTGTGTGTTCAAAGCCCTTCTGGACGCTCCTGAGATTGCCCATTCCGTAATCAATAATAGCGATCATAAAAGACCTTAACCACAGAGGGCACAGAGGTGAAGCGGTCAAATATCTACGCTGTGAACTCTGTCAAACCTCCGAGTCCTCTGTGGTGAATAATTAGATTTTCCCTTTTGTTGAGAGCACGCCCTTGATCCTCGGATCGAGGCTCGTGGCCTGGTCCAGGGCGCGGCCGAAGGCCTTGAAGATGCCTTCGAGCATGTGATGGACATCGCGGCCATATAAAATGCGGATATGGAGGTTCATGCCTGCGTGATTGGCAACAGAGCGGAAGAAGTCCTCGGCAAGTCCGGGATCGAAGTCCTTGAGCTTGTATTTCTTCGGCAGGTCCAGCTGGTACACAAGATACGGCCTGCCGGAGAGGTCCATGACCACCTGCGCGAGCGCCTCGTCCATGGGTACGGTCGCTTCGCCGTACCGCCGGATGCCCTTGCTGTCCCCGAGCGCCTTCTTGAGCGCCTGGCCGAAGGCGATGCCGAGATCCTCCACGGTGTGGTGATCGTCGATCTCAATATCGCCTTTTGCCTTGATCGCAAGGTCGAAGAAGCCGTGTTTGGCTATGTGCGAGAACATGTGGTCCATGAACGGCACCGAGGTCTTGATGCCGTACTTGCCGGTCCCGTCAAGGTCCAGGGAAATCCTGATGTCCGTCTCTTTGGTCTTGCGTTCGATAGTCGCTTTGCGTCGCATTTACTACTCCTTCTTCTCCCGTCATTCCCGTGAAAACGGGAATCCAGTCTTTGTGGGCAATGGCTTGAGCCCTGGATACCCGCGTTCGCGGGTAAGACGACTTTTTACGAATGTGTTATTGCTGATTCGCAGTCAAAATTAGTTTCAGCGTCTTCAGAAACTCCTTGTTCTCTGCCGGCGTCCCGATGGTCACCCGAAGGCAGTTCTTGAGCGGTCCTGGTTTGTTCAAATTCTTGATAAGGATGCCGGCCTGCTTGAGCTTCTGATGAATTCGCGATGCGTCCGCAGCAGTCCTGATCATGATGAAATTGGTCTCTGATGGATAGGCGGTGACGCCCGGAAACTTCGACAACGCATTATATAATCTTTTCCGCTCCAAAATCAACAGGGAAATCTGGCGTTCGATGACGTCCTGGTGTTCGAGAGCGGTTATCGCAACCGCCTGGGACAGGCTGTTGATATTATACGGAAGCCTGATCTTATTCAGTTCATCGATGATGTTTTGCGAGGCAGTCAGTACGCCGATGCGAAGCCCGGCAAATCCGATCTTCGAAAGCGTCCTGAGTATGATCATATTGGGATGTTTTTTCAGGAGCGGCAGCCAGGTCTTGCCGGAAAAACTATAATACGCTTCATCGATCACAACCGCGGCATCGGCATGCTCCAGGATATTCCTGATCTCCGTGTCCGAGAAACGGTTTCCCGTAGGATTGTTCGGGCAGGCAAGGAAGATCACTTTCGCTTTGCGCTCTTTTGCCTTCTTGAGCACCAGGTTCGCGTCGAGGTCAAAGTTGTTGTCGAGCGGTACCGTGACTACGCTCTGCGCGAGCGCGCGGGAGGTGATCTCGTACATGGCAAAGGTCGGCGCCGGGGCCAGTACGGGGCCGCCGAAGGCGAGGATGACCGCCTGGATCAGTTCGTCCGAACCGTTGCCGAGGATCATCTGTTCAGGCTTTATCCCCCACATCGCAGCGATGGCCTTCTTGAGCTTTTTGGCCGACGGATCAGGATAGAGGTTGATCTTCGTATTCCTGACAACGGCGGCGATCTCGCGACGGAGCGCATCGGGCAGAGGGAAGGGGTTCTCCATGGCGTCGAGCTTGATGCGAACGGGCGTTTCGTCGACGTGGTACGCCGCAAGCTTGCGCACCTGGGGCCTGATAAGGGTCACGATGTCTTTTGTTTTCGGTGATTTCGTTCTCATGATAGGGGGAATATACAAGAATCACGCGCGATGTACAAGCGAAAATTATGTTAAAACAACTGAGGCGGCCGTTTGGCCGCCTCAGTTGGTCGTGTCATTACGCAATGACCTTGTTCAGGGGATACTCCACGATTCCCGATGCGCCGCGGCGTTTGAGCCGGGGGATCAGGTCGCGCGCCTGCTTTTCGTCCAGGATCACTTCCAGGCTTACCCACTCGGGATCGGTCTGATGCGAGATCGTCGGCGCGTGCATGGAGGGCAGAAGGCCGCAAATCTCCTTCAGGTTCTTCTTGGGGGCGTTCATCTTGAGCCCGACCTTTTCCTCGGCAGACAGCGCGCCCTGGAGCAGCATGGCCATGTTCTCGATTTTCTTCCGCTTCCATGGATCGCTCCACGCCTTCTTGTTTGCGATGAGCCGCGTGGTGGACTCGAGCATCACTTCAACGATGCGAAGATTGTTCGCGCGGAGCGAGCTGCCGGTCTCGGTGAGCTCCACGATCGCATCGGCGAGGCGGGGAGGCTTCACCTCCGTGGCGCCCCAGGAGAATTCGATCTCGGCAGTGACTCCCCGGGACTTAAGGTAACGCTTTGTATAACCCACGAGCTCGGTGGCGATGCGTTTGCCCTTCAGGTCCTTGAGCGTTTTGATCTTTGAATCCTCGGGCACGGCCACGACCCAGCGCACCGGGTTAAGGCCTCCCTTGGCATAGCGAAGCTCGGCGACCTCGACCACATCGGCATTCTGCTCGAGGATCCAGTCCTTGCCCGTGAGGCCGACATCGAAGATGCCGATATCAACATAGCGCGCCATCTCCTGCGCCCGGACCAGGGTGCAGTCGATGTTCGGGTCATCGATGGTCGGGTAGTAGCTGCGCGAACTGACCTGTACGCGGTACCCTGCCTTGTCGAAGAGCTTGAAGGTTGCTTCCTGCAGGCTCCCCTTGGGCAGGCCGAGCTTGAGCTTTTGACTTGCGAGAGCAGTTTCTTTCGGCGACGACTTTTTGGATTTTACAGGCATGTGGCCTCCTCATGCTATTATTCCTGACGCAAGTAATTGGAAAGTGAAGGTTGAAAATTTTAAATTTGAAATTTCCAACTTCCAATTTCCAATAATTATTTCTTCGCCATCCTCACCCGGATGGTATTCCCGTGCGCCTCCAGCCCTTCCACGTCCGCGATCTGCATCACGGCTTCGCCCACCTTGTCCAGGCCCTCTTTTGTATAGAAGATAAGGCTGGATTTTTTCATGAAGCTGTCCGTGGACAGGGGCGAAAAGAACCGGGCCGTGCCGCCCGTGGGGAGCACGTGGTTCGGGCCGGCGATATAGTCGCCCACCGACTCCGGCGTGTAGTGGCCGAGGAAGATGGCGCCCGCGTTCTTGATCAGCGCAAGGAGCTCAAACGGCTTCTCAACAGCAAGCTCCAGATGTTCCGGCGCGATGGAGTTGGAAACCGCGGCAGCCTCCTGCAGGTCGCCCACGATCACGATCACGCCGAACCGGTCGATGGCCTTGCGGGCGATCTCTTTCCTGCCCAGGTTAGCAAGCTGACGCTCGACCTCGGCATCCGTTTTTTCCGCAAGCTCACGCGAGGTGGTGACGAGGATCGAGGATGCCAGTTCATCGTGCTCCGCCTGCGACAGCAGGTCCGAGGCAACGAACTCCGGGTTTGCCGATTGGTCGGCGATGACTAGGATCTCGCTCGGCCCTGCGATCATGTCGATGTCCACCTGGCCGAAGACGTACCGTTTGGCTGTGGCCACATAGATATTGCCCGGTCCCACGATCTTGTCCACCTTGGGGATCGTGGCAGTGCCGTAGGCCATGGCCGCGATCGCCTGCGCGCCGCCGATCTTGTAGATCTCGCTCACACCCGCGATATCAGCGGCAACGAGGATGTACGGGTTCATGGTACCACCCGGCACGGGAGAGCACATCACCAGATGCTCCACACCGGCTACCCTGGCCGGGATCACATTCATGAGCACCGTAGAGGGGTAGCACGCCTTGCCGCCGGGCACATAGACACCGGCACACTGGATCGGCCGCGCGAGCTGGCCGAGGATAACACCGTCGGCCTCCTGGCTGACCCAGGAGCTGATCTTCTGTTTTTCATGGAAGGCGCGGATGTTCTGCGCCGCGAGCTTCAGCGCGTCCACCTTCTTTGTTTCGACGTTGGTATAGGCATTCCTGATCTCCTCGGGAGAAATCTTGAGGTCCTTGAGCGCGAGGGTCACCCGGTCGAACTTCTCGGTGTATTCGAGCACCGCGGGGTCTCCATGCTTGCGAACGCGCTCGACGACCTCTTTCACGACAATGGCGACTTCCTCAGTCGCGGTCTCGCCGCGGTTGATGATCCGCTTGAGTTCAGCGACGATGTCTTTTTGCTGTGAGTCGATGATCTTCATACAACCTCTTTAATTTCGGATTTCGGATTTTAAATCCGCATTCCGCAATCTGCAATCCGCAATCGGCTTACACTCTCTTAATGTCCGCCCCCAGCGCCGAGAGCTTCTGCTCAATATTATCATATCCCCGGTCCAAATGGTATATGCGCGATATCACGGTCTGTCCTTCGGCGGCGAGGCCGGCGAGGATGAGCGAGGCGCTTGCGCGCAGGTCCGTCGCCATCACCGGCGCCGCGGAAAGCTTCGGTACTCCCTTGATGATCGCGGTGCGTCCGTCGGTCTGGATGTCGGCCCCCATTCTCCGGAGTTCCGCCACATGCGTGAAACGGTTCTCGAAGATGGTTTCGTTGATGACGCTCGTGCCTTCCGCCAGGGACACCAGGCTCATGATCTGCGCCTGCATGTCCGTGGGAAATCCGGGATACTCCAGGGTGGTGACGTTCACGGGTTTGATCACGCGCTGACCAGTGACCTGGATCGTGCTGTCATCGGTCTTTATCAGTGCCCCTGTCTCGGATACTTTCGCGAGCACGGCATCGAGATGGCCGGGAAAACAGTTTTTGATCACGACCGTTCCGCTGGTTATGGCCGCGGCGATCACGAAGGTCCCGGTCTCGATCCTGTCCGGCATGACGGTGTAGTCCAGGGCATGAAGCTTCTCGACACCCTGTATCCTGATGATGTCCGTGCCCGCTCCCTCGATCTTCGCGCCCATCCGGACAAGGGCGTTCGCGAGGTCCACGATCTCGGGCTCCCGCGCTGCGTTCTCGAGGACCGTTTCCCCCTCCGCGAGCGAGGCGGCCATCATGATGTTCTCGGTGCCGGTCACGGTCACGGTGTCGAAATAAATATGCGCGCCGCGAAGCTTCTTCGCGCCGGCCACGACATAGCCGTGTTCGATCTCGACGGTCGCGCCGAGCTTTTCCAGGCCCATGAGGTGCAGGTTGATCGGCCGGGCTCCGATGGCGCATCCGCCGGGCAGCGACACGCGCGCCCTGCCCATGCGCGCCACAAGCGGCCCGAGCACCAGGACCGATGCCCGCATGGTCCGCACAAGATCGTAGGGCGCCTCGGGATTCGCCAATGCCGTGGAATCGATCAGGACATCACCGCCCTGCCGCTCGAAGGACACCCCCATGTTCTGGAGGATCCTGCCGAAGGTCGTTACATCGGCCAGGCGCGGGACATTCGCTATCCGGTGTTTTCCTTCACAGAGAAGCGCTGCCGCAAGGATCGGCAGGGCGGCATTCTTGGCCCCGCTGATGAAGACTTCGCCGCTCAGTTTTTTTCCGCCGTTGATGTATATTGATTTCATGGTATTTACTCAGGTTGTCAGGTTCACGGTTCAAGGTTTATGGTTTAGGCTGAATAAACGTCAAACGGGGTTCATGATTATCCAACCCTGAACCGTGAACCTGAAACTTTGAACCTGGCTCTTATGCCTTTCTTGCCACGATCACTCTTTCGATTCCCGCCAGGTCCTTCAGGACCCCGGGTTTGTCGTATGCGCCGGTTGTTTCAATCATCCGCGTGAGCGCCTCTGCCTGACCCAGTCCCATTTCCATAATGAGCGCGCCGCTCTTCTTCAGATACCCGGTCGCGTTCCTTATGATCCTCATCGCGATCTCCGTGCCCTCGTGACCGGCAATAAGCGCCATGGCAGGCTCGTACTCTCTCACCTCGGGCTGGAGTGTGGGCAGGTCGCCTGTCCGAACATAGGGCGGATTCGATACCATGATATCAATGTGCCCGCGAATGTCCAGCTCTTCCAGCGGTTCGAAAAGGTCGCCCTCAAGAAATCGGATGCGATTTGCCACGCCATGATGACGGGCATTTTCTCTGGCAACTGCAAGGGCCTTCTCAGACGCATCGGTCGCGATAACGCGGGCAGAGGCCAGTTCTTTCGCCAGGCTCACGGCAATACAGCCTGAGCCGGTGCAGAGATCAACGATCCTGACCGGACTGTTCCGGTCCTGGACGAGCGCGAGTGCCGCTTCAACGATGAGTTCGGTCTCGGGCCTGGGGATGAGCACGTCAGGCGTGACCGTGAACTCAAGGCCCCAGAATTCCTGGTTGCCGATGATATGCTGAAGCGGTTCGCGCTTTGTTCTGCGTCGGATCGCTTCGTCAAAATCCCGCCGAGCTCTATCATCGAGCATATCGTCTCGATGGGTGATGAGCCAGACGCGGTCTTTCTTGATGATATGAGCGAGAAGCACTTCAGCGTCGAGCCGGGCATGGGTTACGCCAGCTGCGGATAACCGGTTTGTCGCGTTGAGTATGGCTTCGATGATGGTCACTTGTTCCCAGTACGGAGCGTAGCGTGCGGAATTTGGAATATTGGGTGTTTGATTTTCACGTCGCATTCCGCACTCCGAATTCCCCGCTGCACTCAAAGATTTTTCAGCCGCTCCGCGTTCGCCGCCGCGGTCAGGCCGTCGATGAACTCGTCGATGTCGCCGTCCATAACGGAATCGAGCCGGTACAGCGACATCCCGATGCGGTGGTCCGTTACGCGGGTTTGCGGAAAGTTGTAGGTCCGGATCTTTTCACTGCGTTCTCCGGAGCCGACCTGTGACCTGCGGTCCTGGGCTGTTTCGGCGTCCTGCCTGGCCCGCTCCTTCTCCAGCAGCCGGGCCTTCAGGATCTTCATGGCCTTGATGCGGTTCTTGAGCTGCGATCGCTCGTCCTGGCACGCGACCACCTCGCCGGTGGGGATGTGGGTGATCCTGACGGCGGAGTAGGTGGTGTTCACACTTTGCCCGCCGGGACCGGATGAGCAGTAGGTATCGATGCGCAGGTCCTTCTGCTCGATGTTCACTTCAACGTCGTCGACTTCGGGCAGCACGGCCACGGTCACCGTGGAGGTGTGTATCCTGCCGCTGGATTCGGTTGTAGGCACACGCTGGACCCGGTGCACGCCGCTCTCGTATTTAAGCCTGCTGTACACTCCCTTGCCCTGGATCTGGGCGATGACCTCCTTTGCGCCGCCGACGCCGGTGGTGCTCATGTCCAGAAGGGTGACCTGCCAGCGCTTCTTCTCCGCATAGCGGGAATACATGCGGAACAGCTCGGCCGCGAAAAGCCCCGCTTCGTCGCCGCCCGCGCCGGCGCGGATCTCGAGGAAGATATTCCTGTCGTCCCGCGGATCCCTGGGCACGAGCATGAGCCGGAGTTCCTGTTCCAGGCGCTCGCTTTTCAGCGTGAGTTCCCTGAGCTCGGCCTCGGCCATTGCGCGCAGCTCGGGGTCCGACTGCTTGTCGTTGGTGATCTCCCCGGCCTCATGGACCTGCTTTACCAGGGCCCGGTAGGCACGGTAGTGGCTTACCACGTCCTCGATGTCCGACCGCTCCTTGGAGTACTTCTGGTATTGCAGGTGGTCGGCAGCGACGACGGGATCGGACAGGAGCCTGGTCAGCTCGTCATATTTTTCCGCAACTGCTTCTAATTTTTTGAACATAATAAGTAAAGGCATTTACCACAAAGGCACCAAGTCACGAAGAGAAGCCTTAAAATATTTTTTTCTTAGTGTCTTTGTGCCTTTGTGGTGAAAGGTATTTAATCCGGAAACAAAAAACCCCGCTTCAGCGGGGTTCCATCGCGAGGGCCTCATTCAGCGCCCTGATGGCGACCTCTATCTGGTCATCCGACGGCTCTCGCGTCGTGAGGCGCTGAAGCCAGAGTCCGGGCAGCATCAGGGTTTTGATCAGAGGGTTCCCGCACTGCTTCGCGCTGTACTTGATGAATTCATATCCCAGCCCCGCGATCAACGGCAGCAGGACGATCCGCGAAAGACCTTTTGCCCAGAGGGGCCAACTGCCCGGAATGAGCGAGAACAGGAGAATGGAAAGCACCATGACCGCGATCAGGAAGCTTGTGCCGCAGCGAGGGTGGATGCAGGAGTACTGCCGCGCGTTCTCGACCGTGAGTTCTTTCCCGGATTCATAGGCGGCGATGGACTTATGCTCCGCGCCGTGGTATTCGAAGACCCGCCGGATGTCTTTCATGAACGAGATGCCGGAAACATATCCCAGAAACAGCCCTACCCGGAGAACACCGTCCGTAAGGTTGAACACGAGGCTGTTCTTATTGACCGTGTCGTAATACGAGCCGAGCAGGTTGGTCAGCAGGAGGGGGAGCGCCAGGAAGATGCCGAGGGAAAAGGCCAGCGCCACGACCATGGTACCGGCCATGGCAAGGGACCCGATCTCTTCTTTTTTTCCGTCTTCGCTTTCGATCGCCTCGTTCGCCGAGAAATTGAGCGCCCGGATGCCGAGCCACAGCGCTTCAAACAGCGCCGCCGAACCCCGGATGATCTTTATCTTCAAGATCGGGAACCGTTCGCCGAGCGGCTTGAGCTCCTGCTTGAAGACCACGATCCCGGCGTCGGGCTTACCGCCTTTGCGTACGGCCACGGTAAAAGCGCGCGGCGAGCGCATCATCACGCCCTCGAGCACCGCCTGGCCGCCTATGGTTATTTTCTCAGACAAATCCAGAACCTCGTCAAATGAAGAAGTGAAAATAACGCCTTGCGGTGACGAGGCCCGTATCGTTAAGCGTCATGCGGCAACGGAGCGACAAAAACACGATGACGTCACCGCCTGACGAAACGGGCATCGTGACCGTTATCCCGCTCTGAGTGGGACTTGTCCAGTTATGCCTTGGTGTATTTTTTCCGGAACTTGTCGATGCGGCCTTCGGTATCGATGAGCTTCTGTTTGCCGGTGAAGAAGGGGTGGCAGACCGAGCAGATGTCAAGCCTGATACTCGGTTTGGTGGACCGGGTCTCGTATGCTTCGCCGCAGGCGCAGTGGACCGCCGACAGCTTGTAGTCCGGGTGAATTCCCTGTTTCATGGTTCAACTCCTCCTGATTATTCTTATGAAGCCACAACTGTCCTAATTTGGTTTCCAAGTCTTGCCGCATCATCCAAGGTTACGGTAAGGTCGGAATAATATACCAAAATACATAAAAATACAAGTAAAAAAATGACGGTAAAAAAATGACGGTTTCCCCTATCGGGGGAAAATCATTTGTTCATCGAGTCAAGGAAATCCCTGTTCGTTTTGTTCTGTTTGAGCTTCTCGAGCAGGAACTCCATGCTCTCCACGGTGGAGAGCGGGTTCAGGACCTTTCTGAGGATCCACATGCGGTTCAGATCGTCCTTGTCCACGAGCAGTTCTTCCTTGCGGGTGCCGGACGCGTTGATGTCGATCGCCGGGAACACGCGTTTTTCGACCAGCTTCCGGTCGAGATGGAGCTCCATGTTGCCGGTGCCTTTGAATTCCTCGAAGATCACATCGTCCATGCGGCTTCCCGTGTCCACGAGCGCCGTTGCCAGGATGGTGAGGCTGCCGCCGCCCCCTTCGATGCTCCGGGCCGCGCCGAAGAACCGCTTGGGCCTCTGGAGCGCATTGGCGTCCAGACCGCCGGAAAGCACCTTGCCCGACGCCGGGATGATCGCGTTGTGCGCCCGCGCGAGACGGGTGACGCTGTCAAGCAGGATCACGACGTCCTTCTTGTGCTCAACAAGCCGCTTGGCCCGCTCGATGACCATGTCCGCGACCTGCACGTGCCTCTGGGGCGGCTCATCAAAAGTGGAGCTGATGATCTCGGCCTTGACCTGGCGCTGCCAGTCCGTGACTTCCTCGGGCCGCTCGTCGATCAGCAGCACGATGAGCTTGATGTCTTTATGGTTCTTCAGTATCGCTTTGGCGATTGACTGGAGCAGCATGGTCTTGCCGGTCCGGGGAGGGGCCACGATCATGCCGCGCTGACCCATGCCGATAGGCGTCACCAGGTCTATGGCGCGCGTGGTATATTCCGTCGGGATCGTTTCAAGCTTTATCTTTTTTTCAGGGTAGTAGGGAGTGAGGTTGTCGAAAAGGATCTTGCTTCGGGATATTTCGGGGTCCTCGTAGTTGATGGCGTCGACCTTGAGGAGCGCGAAATAACGTTCGCCCTCTTTCGGCGGCCGTATCTGGCCGGAGACCGTGTCCCCGGTCCGGATGTTGAACCTTCTTATCTGGGAGGGCGATACGTAGATATCGTCGGGACCGGGGAGATAGTTATAATCGGGCGCCCGAAGGAAGCCGAAGCCGTCGGGCAGGATCTCGAGCACGCCTTCCCCGAAGATCATGCCGTTCTTTTCCGTCTGCGCCTGCAGGATGGCGAAGATCAGCTCCTGTTTTCGCAGACCGCTGACACCTTCGACCTTGAGGTCGTTCGCCATCTCGGTCAATTCGGCGATGTTCTTTCCCTTCAATTCTACTAAATTCATGGTTTTTGCTCCTTGGCCCGCGGTTTGCCGGGGCGTGCGCGGTCTGTACCTGGTGAGAGGTGGGTTATACTGCTCCTGTGGTTGTCATATGTAAGCGTTGTGTATGGCGTTCTGTTGGTTTTTTGCAAGGAGGCTGGTTCCGTCAGACCATCTGTCGGCGGTTTGCTTACGTGATAAAAAGACCTTTCTGTGTAAACGGTATGCTGTGTTTTTACCTGGTTATTATTGTGCTGGGTTTTGCAATAACACGGAGTTTTTGGTCAGGTTTACTCGATAACTCTAGGAAAGATACCCCAGAAAGCCGGATTTGTCAATGATTTTATTTTGTATTGTTGCGGAATTCGTTTTTTTGTGATAACGTTTAACAATTCAGGTTCAAAGTTCCAGGTTCACGGTTCACGGTTGGAAAGCCGTGATGAGCGGTCGATTTGAAGAGTAGACATCGATGAACGAATTTCAAAATGATGTATAAAAGGTTCAAAATTCCGGTGTAGTTTATTCAGCCTTAATCTTGAACTGGTTCGACTCATGCTCACCATCATGAGCGAAAGTCGAATGACTTGAACCGTGAACCTGACAACCTGAGTAGTTTCGTTTGTCCTCAGTAGTCTGAAGTCTGACGCATGATGTGGAGATTCGTACATGCCGCTGTATCAGTATAGAGCCAGGGATAAAGACGGAGCGCTTCGCACCGGTACGATGGAGGCTGCGCGCAAGGATGGGGTGGCGGACCAGCTCTCGGGCATGGGATTCATCCCGGTGATGATCGAGGAGCAGGGACCGGCGCGGACCTCGGGGTTCGACCTTGGCGCAGTGTTCGGCAAGATCAAGCCGCAGGACCTCATTATTTTCAGCAGGCAGCTTGCCACGCTCATGAGCGCGGGCATCCCCTTTATCCAGGGCCTGGTAACGCTCGAACGGCAGTCGGAAAATCCACGGCTGAAAGCCGCGATCTCCCAGGCCCGGCGTGATATTGAGGGCGGCAGTTCGTTCTCCGATGCCCTGGCCCGGCAGCCAAAGATATTCAGCAAGCTGTACGTAAGCCTGATCAGGGCAGGGGAGACTGCCGGTATTCTCGATGAGATCCTGAATCGGCTGGCGCTCCTTGCCGAGCACGAAGCCGAGACCCGCGCGCGGGTGAAAGCAGCGGTACGGTATCCTCTGATCGTCGTGGTCGCCATCTCCCTTGCATTTGCATTCCTCGTCACCTTCGTGATCCCGAAATTCGCGTCGATCTTTGCCCAGTTTAAAACCGCATTGCCGCTGCCCACGCGCATACTGATCAGCATCAACTACGTGGTCCAGAATTACTGGTACATCATCCTTATCAGTATCGCCCTGCTTGTATGGGGGGTGATAGGGTATCTGGGCACACCGGGGGGCAGATGGCAGTGGGACCGGCTGAAGCTCAAGCTGCCGGTGTTTGGCCTCCTTTTTCAAAAAGTGGCGCTCTCGCGGTTCGCGCGCATATTCAGCGCCATGCAGAAGAGCGGCATCTCCATGATGCTGACGCTCGAGATCGCGGGCGAGACGGTGGGCAATGTGGTGATCGCCCGGTCGGTGGAGACCATGAGCGACAGTCTCCGGGACGGCAAGGGGCTGACCCCTCCGATGGAGGCCTCAGGGCTTTTTCCTCCGATGGTGATCCAGATGATGTCGGTGGGCGAGGAAACGGGGCAACTCGACACCATGTTGAACAAGGTCTCAGATTACTACGACATGGACGTGGAGTATACCCTCCGCAACCTGGCGACCATGATCGAGCCGGTACTGCTTCTCTTTGTCGGCGGCATGGTACTGTTCCTGGCATTGGGGATATTCCTGCCCATGTGGAACCTGATGAGTCTGTTCAAGCACTGAACGACAAGCCGACATCCATTTTCGGTCACACCTTGTAAAGGTTTTTCCCCTGCGTGTTTACGTGGGGCTATCTTTAATGGTTTTGAACAAAAATATACTTTGACACTACATTACAAAGAGGCTATACTTTGTTACAGGCCGTCTCGGAGGCAGCGTGAGGACCTGGTTCAAGAATGCAAAAGGGCTCACGATCATTGATGCTGTCATCACGCTTTTCCTTATTGGCATTCTGATCGGCGTTGTGATTCCGAAATATCAGCGAGTGGCCCGCGAGGCCCAGGAAGCGGCCCTCAGGACAGAGCTGGCCAACATTCGGACCAGTATCAGGCTTTTTAAAATGCTGAATACCAGAAATCCGGCAAACCTCAGGGAGATGATCGAAAAGAAGGTAATGTTACCGGGGCGCGTGGGGTCCGATATCTACACCGGTTCATTTTATAAGGAAAGTTACTTGATGAAGAATGCCGTAGATGCGGAGGGTAACAAGGTGGATGCATACGGCAATCCGTTTCTGTACGATAGTAGGCGAGGGGAGGTGAGATCGTCCACGAAAGGATATGAGAACTGGTAGCCTGAAACAGTTATTGAATATTTAATTTGAATTATTGACCCAATAAAAAACTTAAGGAGGAAACAAACATGGTAAAGACCCCAAAAGGTTTTACACTCATCGAGCTGGTCATGGTCATCGTGATTCTGGGCATCCTGGCGGCGGTGGCGATCCCGAGGTATATCGCGCTCCAATCCGATGCCCATCAAGCCGCGGTTAAGGGCATGTACGGCTCTGTACGTTCCGCAGCCGCAATGGTGCATGCAACGTACCTTATCAGAAATACCAATCCGGTAGTTGTTGAGGGCTCATCTGTAGCTATTATTTTTGCCTATCCCTCAACGGCTGGTATTTCAAATGCCGTGCAGTACGACACTACCGACTTTACATTTGCCGGCGGCGTCTTTACTAAGGTTGGCGCATCAAATACTGCTTTTTGCACTGTTAACTATATGGAGCCGGGTGCTCTCAACAGTCCGCCGACTATTACCGTAACGACCACAGGCTGTTAAAAGGGGTTTCGCAGAGTGAGGCTGGGCTTTTCAGAAAAGTCTCGTGCTGCCAGTGTGGAGTGAAAAAAGCCGCCCCCCCCCAGACCGAGGGGCGGCTTTTTGTTTTCATTGCCGCTCTTCAGGTTGTTCGGCACGGCAAAGGACAATTCGGTTGAGATGACGTTCTCCGCCTGTGTTCAAGATGGTGAAATAACAGCACGAAGCGTTCCCGTAAATGCAGGAGGAGCTTGCTGGGTGAGAATAAGATGAGTTCAATGTGGTCCATTTCCGTGAGAACCAGGACGGTCTTCATTTTACTCTTTTTGATCGGCCTACTGGTCTATGTTAATTCCCTAGAGGTCCCGTTTCACTTTGATGATATTTATTACCTGAAAGAGAACCTGCAGATTAAGTCCTTTTCGACATTTCAGCGCTGGCTCACCGAGAGCTACTCCGGGTTCTTTACCAATCGGCCCGTTCTTTTATTCACCTTTTTACTCAATTATTCAATCGGCGGTCTTGATACATTTGGATACCATTTCTTCAATGTGCTGGTACATATCCTTAATGCTTTTTTCTTCTATGTTCTGTTTGCTCGGTATGCCGATCCGGACAGCAGAACGGGTTATTCGATACCGTATGTTCTCGCGGCAATTATCTTTCTCATCCATCCGGTAAACACTGAGAGCGTAACCTATATATCAAGCCGTTCCTCGGTTCTTTCAACGTTCTTTGTCCTGGCATCGATGCTGAGCTTCTTCCGTGCCACGGAAATGCGTCTCCGGCTGCCGTTGTACCTGCTCAGCATCCTTTTTTTCCTAACCGGACTCTTCACCAAGGAAGCCGCAATTGTTCTTCCCGCTCTCCTCATGCTCTTTGACTATTTCTTCGTATCAAACAGCGGGAGAGGGCTCAAGGCCCGCCTGAAATATCATGTTCCTTTTTTTCTGCTCACGCTTGCTCTTTCCCTGGTCTATCTCTCGTATTTGACCAGGCCGGAAGCTGACCGACCGTGGGCAACGCATATCCCCACAGAGCTGAATGTTTTTGTTGAATACGGCAAATTGCTCTTCGTCCCCCTGGGCCTTACGATAGACCACGATGTTACGCTGTTGGGCCTTTTCTCCGGCCGCGCCCTTTTTTCGTTGACCGCGCTGATGACGCTGATTGCTCTCGCGCTGTTCTTAAAAAAGAAGAACCCCGCGATTGCCTTCTCGATATTCTGGTTTTTCATATCCCTGGCCCCGTTTCTGGTTATACGAGTGAAAGATTTTATGGCTGAGCGGTGGCTCTATACGGCAAGCCTCGGCTTTGCCGTCGGCGTTTCCGGGGTCGTCATGTTCGCATCGCAGTCTTACCGGAAGACCGTGCGTGCCGTGGTAGCTCTCTTGCTGGTACTGCTCGGCGTGCTGACCATCACGAGAAACCAGGTATACTCAAGCCCGATTCTCCTGTGGCAAGATGCCGTCAAGAAAGCACCGGAGAAGTCCAGACCTTATATTAATCTTAGCGGCGCCTATATGGAAAACGGACAGGTGGCATTGGGTGTGGCGAACATCCAGGAAGGGATAAAGCTCGGTAAAAAGAATGGGGGGCTCAAGGGCACACAGCTCGTGGCAGCATACATGAATTTGGCAGCAGCCTACCAAAATGGCAATGACCTGCAAAAAGCAGAGGGGGCTTTGAAAACGATTGAGCGGGAAGCTGCTGGTTTTCGTGAATATCACCACAGTCTCGGGCTGATCTACATGAAAACACGGCGCTACGATCAGGCGCTTGTTGAATTCAAAAAAGCCCTCGCCATCCGCCCCAGCTCCCCCACGTATCTCTACCTCTTAGGCGACTGTTGTGAAATGCTCGGGCAGCACAAGACCGCGCAGGAATACTTTTCGCGCGCAACAGCCGGTGTCCCGCAGAGCGGTTCGGACTTCATCCATCAGGGTCTGGCGTTTTACAAGCTGGGAGAAAAGGACCGGCTGCTCTCGTTGCTCTTTGAAGGGGTGAAAGCTGACCCTCTCGATCTTTCTACGAGGCTCTATCTCGCGGACACGTTGCTCAGCAGGCAGTTTTTCGACGATGCATGGAAACAGTATGCAATAGCAGCCGCGTTTTCCCCGCGTTCTGTATCAGCATACCGGGGCATGGGGATCATTCTCCTGTCCCGCGGGGAACGCAGAGAGGCGAGCATGTATTTCGAGAAAGCATTGGGTTTTCTGCCGCCTGAGTCCCCCGAAAGAAAGGGCTTACTGGAACTTTTGGACAAGGCGAAGGGGTAAAGGCGAAGATGTCTTTAACGTTGCCCAGCATTGAATCGCGCTCGTGGTGATGTTATAATTTGGTGACCAATGAACCGAAAGGGTTTCACCCTTATAGAGCTTGTCATGGTCCTCGTGCTGATCGGCATTATCGCCATGTTCGTGGCGCCGAGGATGGTGGATGTGGCTGGCACGAAGGCTGGCGCTTTTAGAGACAAGTTGCGTGCGGATATTCGCTATGCCCAGAACCTGGCCATGACGAGAAATCTAAGGTCCAGGGTTGATTTCAGCACCCTCAACCAGTATTCCGTGCAGAGTAGTACAACGAGCACGTGCAGTGCTTTTCCCGCTGCAATAGATCCGGCAATCAGCGCCGCGTTCACCGTTGTCCTTAACACGGGTGACTATGTCGGCATTACGCTGACACTGCCGGCCCCAATGAACTGCCTTGAATATGATTCCCTCGGCCGGCCCTATGACTGTACCGGGCTCGGGCTTGCTTGTGCTGGGCCCGCGCTCTTATCGGGCATGACTGTTACGGTTAATGCGAACGCGGTTGCCGTGGACAACGTGACGGTTACAGCCCAGACCGGGGCGGTGAACTGATGATACAGAACAAGCATTCAGGAGTCGGGAGTCAGAAGTCAGAAGAGAAGGGCTTCACCCTGATCGAGACCATCATTACTCTCATTGTTCTTTCGATCGCGGCGGTGGGCGTGCTTTCGGTGTTTACCACTGGCATGAAGGGAAGCGCAAATCCGCTGATTTTGAATCAGGCGGTCTCACTGGCGCAGGAGAGGATGGATACGATCATTGGAGACAGGATGAATCCAGCGAGGGGATACACGTGGATTACGACCGCAGTATCACCCTATCTGCCGGAGACACCGGTAACAGGATTCCCTGCTTTTAATCGGAGTGTAACGATCTGCTGTGTATCGGATGTCAATTTGAATTATACCCCTCCCTGCGCGTTGTTTCCACCATGCGCTTCGGGATATGCCCACATCACGGTAACGGTGTCGAATACAACGGTTGGGGATATCGATCTTGATACGGTTGTGACGAATTATTAGCAGGAGCCTCGAATGCGGATTACGGAACGCGGAGCGCGATATGAAAAACGGGACAATATGCGGGATGCGTATTGCGAACGCTCAACTCCGCACTCCGCACCCCGCACCCCGAACGCAAAAGGCTTCACCCTTGTCGAGATCGTTATAACCATTGTGCTCGTCAGCATCCTCTCCGGCATCGCCGCCATGATCATCCTGCAGGGCGTCAGGGCGTATTCTGATGAGTCCTCCCGCAGCGACGTTCATTACCAGGCGCGGCTTGCCGTGGAGCGTATGGCAAGAGAAATACGCCTGATCAGGTCAAGCAGGGTTGCGGACATCCCGACCATGAATGGAACAACACTGCTTTATAATGATATAAACGGGACGCAAATGGGTTTTTGGCTGACTGCCGGGAACCTTCAACGCACGCAAGATAACGGGGCCACTTGGGAGACGCTTGCAACGAACATTCCCGGCGGTCCGGTCTTTACCTATCTTGACAATACAGGCGTGGTTACCGGAGCCCAGACCTCGCTCTGGCTTGTTCAGATAGAGGCTGCCGTTACGCAGGGTACGGAAAGTGTGACCATGCGGACAACCGTTCACCCGAGGAATTTTTAAGATTCGGTGAATGGGTAAATCGGTATAACGAATATGATGACCAGAAAACACCAAAAAGGCGTCTCGCTCATCGCGGCGATATTTATTATCGTCATCCTGGCATTCATGGGTCTGATGTTTGTTTCGCTTATCGGCACAGGTAGCCTTACCTCCGTCAACGACCTCCAATCCGCGAAGGCGCTGTATATCGCGGAGGGTGGAATTGAGAGGACGCTTCGGTTTCTGCAGGAGGGGAACAATTGCGGGGCTATCACCGCAACCTTCAGCGCCGCAACGATCCTTGGGGAGGGAACATTCACCGCGACCGGAACGCAGTTCCGGCCCCTTCCCCAGGCAAGACTGCTCTTCGCCATCGGTCTGAACGACACGACCATACAGTCAAATGCCGCAGACCTTATCGCCGCGGGCTATGCACCCGCGGGCAGGATAACGATCCAGGACCCGACCGTTGCGGAGGAAATCATCGAGTATGCATCGATCACCGGCGACAGTTTCACCAATTGCCGCCGCGGAGTTGCCGGCACCGTAAATCAGGCCCATGCGGGGAACCAACGCATCATACAAAACCAGTGCGATATAACCGCAACGGGAATAGTCGGGTCGGGCGCATTGAGCAGCGCCCAGAGAAAGGCGAAGGTGAGCGTATGGCAGTAAACATGAAAAAGACGATCCTGATCATGGCCATGCTGGCGGCCGGCCTGCACTTGGCCCCTGATCTTTTTGCCGCCAACTTGTTCACGCTTGCGGTCGCCCCGGGAACGACCGTTACGATGGGAGATGCGAGCGCCGTGATCCCCGTTACGATCACGAATACCGGCAACACCGATTATATCGGGTTCGTCAGGATATCCGTTGACGCCGGCATCTATTACATCAGCAACAACACGCCCACTCCGGCCGGCTGGCAACTGACGTTCCCCGTCACCAACGGCGCCGGCCAGGCGTATGCGGAATTCACCGTCATTAATCCCACAGACTCGACATACCGGATTGATCCCGGAGAGAGCCTGATCTTCTCCGTGGCTGTCACGGGCACGAAAACAGGAAGTGATTATCCGCCCATTTATGCCGCAGCTGCCGATACGATCGATTACGTCCTCGATACATGCAAAACGCCTTCCAAGGCCTCGGAGGTGAGCAAGACCAAGAACAGCACGGCCTTCTTTCAGGGTGGGACCTGCACCCCGCTCCCGACCCTGACCTGCGCAGCAGGAAATATTCAGGATTGTTTCACAAGAAAAGCGCTGTACGGTTCCATGAACGCGTCGCCTTCCGCGGTAGGGAGCAACGGAACGATTATCGTCAATTTTACGATCACCAACAGATCCAGCACCAGTCCCCAGGCAACCATCCTACCCGCGAGCGACTCCCTCACGGTGAATGCTGTCGGGGCAAGCGCAGCCTGCAGCGGGCCGACGCCTGCTTCGGCGAGCAATCTCAATCAAGGGGAATCGGCAACGTTCCAATGGGTCTGCACGGCAAGCGGCAGCGGCAGCCTGCAGTTCTGCAACTCCGCCAGAAACGGTTCCGGCAACGCAACGTCTGTGACCGTCTGTTCGAACACGGTGGCGGTAGGCGACTTTACCGGGTCCCTCTCACTTTCGCCGAACCAGATTATTACCGGCCAGAACGTAACGGTTTTACTTCAGGTGACGAACAACGGCACTTCGAGCAGGCATATTGTCTCGCCGGCCGCCCTTACATTCCAGCAGCTTTCCGGCAGCGTGGTGAGCAATTGTTCCGGGACGACGCCAGGGTCAGTCGGGAATATAGGGCCCGGGGCTTCGGCGACATTTCAGTGGACATGCACAATCACTTCGACGCAGGTCGGGAGCACGTTCCGGTATTCCGGGTACGCTGTCGATGGGGATGGGCAGAGCTCGAACCCAAACCCCTCGTATTCGAATACGGGAACCGTTTCGGCGTATTCCGTGGTCGGTTCTCCCGCTACGTCGTACTATTTGAACACCAATGTCCCTTTTGTGTTCACGGTCAGGAACGGAGGTGGATATCCCGTTACCTACCTTAAGATCTCCACACCGGACGCCGGCTTCGTTTATTCTTCCGCATCCGGCGGTTGCGGAGTAAACTGGACGGCGGCGCAGGCCGGTCCGCCATCCATCGTAACGTTCGATTCGGGCGGCTGCGCCAGTTGTGCGTCTCCTGCCAGGTGCATTCCCTGCGCGACGGGCGAATGTTCTTTCACCATTACGTATGCGTCCCTTCCGAATGTGAGCCAGAATGTGAATTCGAGTACGGACTTCAATTTCAAGGTGGATCTGTGGGACACCCAGACGCCTACGAACAAGGACCCCCGGGCCTCGATCGGAGTTATTTTCCGCATCACGAAGAACAACATTACGATTATGGGCATTCCCGACACCGTGAATCCCGGCTGCACCTCCGAACTCATCGCCACCGTCACGCCCCCTGTGCCCAACGGAAGCGTGGTGGGCTTCGGTTCGACCGGCGGGACGCTATCCAACATCACCACAACCACCACGTCTACCGTGGGCGGCGTGGGAACCAGCGAGGCGTGCGCGACTCTCAAGGCGCTCAAGCCCTATAATCTCGCGATACCCACCGCGACCGTGACTGCCTCATATCAGGACGTCTCCTCATCCGCGACCATTGTCTATCCCAATGCTGCCGAATGCGGTAATGTTCAGCGGTTCCGCTGGCAGGAGGTCGTCCAGTAGGGACGCGGACCGGCAGGCGCTTTCTTCGCCCGCGCCAATGATAAAAATATTTTTTGGTCATCCTCCTTGACGGCGGATAGGGCACAGGCCGAACTCCGTAGGGTTTTCTCTTTTAACCCAGCCCTATTTTGTGGACTTTCATGAGGCTGCATTTTTCGTTAATAAAAAAATAATCACTAAAAAACACTTTTCTTCTTGACAACCGCTCCGATATCAGCTATTTTTTATTCAATCTATAGAAAACTAAACTCAAACTCAAACTCAAATTCAACCTTATTTTTGAATCCAGACCCTGTTGGGGAGAAGCCGCATGAAAACGTCAGAAATCATCAGCAAACTCGATATCCCGAGGCACAAGCTCTACTACTTGGAGCAGAAGGGATATATCAAGCCCACGCGCATCCCCATGGGCGACCTGGAGGCGCGGGAATACAGCAAGCAGGATTTCGAGCGGATCCGGGTGATCTGGAAATACCTGCGGCGCGGGTACAAGCACAAGATGGCGTTCCAGATGGCATCGGAAGAACTCAAGTCGGAGAAGGCGGGGAGTTGATGCGAACGAAGGACGAGAGACGAAGGACGACGGACGAATAGACGTTGCGTCCCTCGTCCCAGTGAGCGACGCGAACGGTCGTCCATCGTCCATCATAATGTAAACTATGCGATTCTTTTCTAACGACATAACAGGGGTCGACATCGGCGCGGGCAGCATCAAGGTCGTGCGCCTTTCGCGGGGCGGAAATCGGCCGAAGCTTCTGTCGGCCATGCTTGTGGAATTATCCCCCGATCCGGCCCTGGCTGCGAGCATCAGCGGCGACCTCCGCCAACTCCGGGCCGACAAGAAGATCGGCGGCGCCAATGTCGTGACCCTGATGCCCGGCAAGCATCTGACGATCCGCGCGCTTACGCTGCCCAAGATGCCGCCCAACGAACTGCGCGAGGCGGTCCGCTGGGAGGCGAAGCGGCATATTTCCTATTCGGTGGATTCCGCCCAGGTGGAATATCTTATTGTCAATGAAAGGCAGGAGGGCGTGCTGGAGAAGTACGATATTGTCATGGTGGCCGCTGAACGGGCGAAGGTGCTTGAGCAGCTGGCGCCGTTTAATGCCGCAAAGATCAAAGTGTCCGCCGTTGATGCGAACGCCCTGGCCCTCCGCAATGTTCTCCGGACCCGCGAGATACCCGCTGATGAAAATACCCTTGTCGTGGACCTTGGCGCGGGCAAAACCGAGGTCACTATTTTCAAGGGAGGCGATCTCCGGTTCAGCCGCTGCGTGGAGAGCGGAGGTCTGGACATGACCCGCGCCGTCGCCGAAGCGTTGAACATCGGTTTTCAGGAGGCGGAGGACAAGAAGCGCGCCCTGAATATTCTGACGCCGCCTGATCAGGACCCGGCAATCGCGGCGCTCCAGCCGCGGGTCGACGGCCTGCTGATGGAGATACGGCGGTCGGTTGAATACTATAAGACCACGTTCCGTGAGAAAAGCGTGGAGGGCATGATCTTGAGCGGCGGCGTATCGCTCATGCCGGGGCTCAAGGACTATTTCGCCCAATCGCTCGAGGGCGCGGTGGAGCTCGACCGGCCATTTGACGGCCTGACCTGCAAGAAGAACATGCTTGATGAGTTCGGACCGGTTGCGCCGCGGTTTTCCGCAGCCATCGGGCTGGCGTTGAGAAAAATGTGATCGTTACCCGGTAGTCAATAACGAGTAACGACACAGGTTCAAAGTTCCGGGTTCACTGTTCAAGGTTGGAAAGCCGTGAAGAGCGAACGATTTGAAGAATTGACATGAACGAATTTCAAAAAGGTGGATGATAGGTTCAACGTTCCGGTGTTGCTTATTCAGCCTAAACCGTGAACCTTGAACCTTGAACCGTGAACCTGACAACCTGCGTAGTGACACGATCAGCATCAGGATGAATTTAAAAACATCATGAAATCGATAAAAGACTACATCAATCTGCTGCCCCAGGAGGAAAAGAAGCCCTTTTCCTTGGAGACGTGGGGCATTATTCTGTCCCTGGTGTTCATCGTGGTATGGCTGGGATTGTTCGGCCGGCAGGTGTGGCAGTACCGGTTGTTACAAAACCGGATCACCACCCTGAACGCGCAGAAACAGACCCTCCAGGTGCAGGCAGACGCCTTGCGTAAAGAGCTTACGATCGCCTCTCCGTCGGGAATGACGCGGGACAAGGCCGCGTTGATCCAGGATATTTTGCAGGAGCGGGTGCTGTGGTCGGAGGTATTCAAGCAGCTCTCGCGCATTGTCCCCTCGGGCCTGTGGTTCGATTACCTGGAAGGCATTTCCGACGGCAAGGTGGAGATCAAGATCAAGGGGGGCGCGTTCAGCTATATCTCGATTGCCGATTTTATGGCTTCCATGGAAAAATCGGGATATTTCGAACATCCTCAGCTTTCTTATGCCCAGAAGGCCGTGGTCCAGGGGCAGGATATGGTTGGGTTTGAGATCATCTGCGGCATGAAGAAATCGCAGGGGGCGCAATGAAGGTGATGGCTGATCTATACTCACGCATTGTTGTCCTATGGCGAAAGCTCACGAATCGCGAGCGTATTATCGCGGCGGTCACCCTGGCATGCGTTCTTTCAGGATTCCTTTATCAATTTCCGTATTCCCTGCTGGCGCGATCACTGAGTTCCGTTCAGACGGGCATCAGGGCCATGGAGAACGACATTGTCGACCAGACGGTGCAGATCGTTGAGCTCAAGCGGCGCGCCTCCATTGACATCTCGGCCTCGGCAGGATGGGACCTGGCGGACCAGAAGAGCGCGGTCCTGTTCCTCGAGGATGTGACCGGCACAGCTCGGCGCATGGGGGTCAGTCTTGTGGCGGTCCATCCCGCCCAGGAGATCAATAAGGAGAAGTACAAAGAGATTTCGATGAACCTCGACCTGAAAGGCCGTTACCGGGAGCTTGGAGAATATTTCAAGCGCCTTGAGAGCCTGTCAAAGGTCGTTAACGTCCGCAAGATCCGCATCGAATCCTGTCCGGATTCGTCTTCCGTGTGCGCGGCCCAGATTGAGGCGGTCACATATATGGCGAAGTGACGGGAAGGAGGGGCAGGGGAGGAAGGACGGGCGGTGAACCATCGTCAATCTTCCCCGCGGGCGGTCGTTCGTTGTTCTTCAAGCGAGAGCGAAAGAACAGTTTATCTATGTGGAAAAGACTGGTAATCATATCCATGGCGGTGACTGCGTGTTCCCTGACTACTGCCCTGGCGCAGGAAGGCACTGCGGAGAGGGACCCTTTCTATCCCTCCGCGGACCGGCCGGGCGTTACAGCGCTCCGCCCAAGCGGGGCTGGTGAGAGCTCATGGGGGAGGGACCCGTTCGACAACCCCCTTGCAGGCAAGGCGGCCGCTCAAAAGGGTCCGTCTTCGCCGGGTAGCCGAATGCTGACCGGCATTATTTACAGCAAGGACGTCCGGTTGGCCATCTTCGGAGGTGAGACGTACCTGGTGGGTAGCAAGATCGGCGACAGGAAGCTGCTGGACATCCGAAGGCGGAGCGTGGTGTTCATGAGCTCCGCCGGCGAAAAGGAAGAAGTGTTCCTCGAAGATTTTACCATGAACAGGTGAAAAAGAGAGTGTATCGAGTCTGTTGAGTTTATGGGGTCTTAAGGGTCTGAAGGCGATGCCGTCTCAACCCCCCGGACTCCCGAGATTCCGTCAGCTCGCCCGGAGGTGACTATGGTTCCTTGTACAGCCAGATCCCTGATTCGTCTGGCGACGCTTGCGAGCGTTGCCCTATGGTTGATCGCCACGCCGGTCCCCGCACAGACGGTCGACATTAAGAAAACGCATGCGGAGTTTTCCATGGAGTTCAGGGACGCCGAGATCAAGGACGTGCTGAGGGCCGTGGGACAGGCGGCGAACCTGAACATGATCGTGAGCGATGCGGTGAGCGGAAAGGTCTCCCTGAGCATCAAGGACGTCGATATCTGGTACGCGCTCGAGTCCATTCTCAAGACCAAAGGGCTCACCTATGTCCGCGACGGGAACATGGTTCGCGTCCTCTCCGTGTCCGAGGCAAGAGATCATGACATGGATACCAGGGTCTTTCCCCTGCATCACGCAAAGAGCAAGGACATTCTTCCCATCATAAAAAGCGATAATCCGTCAGCGAAGATCTCCGAGGACAGCAGAATGAACGCGCTTGTCATCAGGGACCTTTCGTTGAATCTCGACCGCGTGGCGCGGCTGCTCAAGGACCTTGATGTCAAAATGCCGCAGGTCCTGATCGAGGCGAAGATCGTGGAGGTGTCGAGTAATTACATTCGAGAGCTTGGCGTGCAGTGGGGAGGACAATATTCAGGCACCAGCACCAGGGGGACCACGGTGATGAGCGGCGGCACAACCGGCGGCTCCACCGTCAGCGCGAGTCCGCTGGTCGGCAGTAATGCTTTTTATCCTCTGACCGGCGACATCGGCCCGAGCGGTAATGCCTATGTCGTGAACCTGCCGGCCAACGTGGGGGCTGGTTCGGGCGGCGCGCTCGGCATAAGTTTCGGCAAGCTGGGAGGGAAACTGGCGCTCGATCTCCAGTTGTCCGCCATGCAGACCACGGGCAATGGCAGGATCCTGTCCAGTCCCAAGGTGATGACTATGAACAATAAGGAAGCGAGGATATCGAGCGGTACCGATATCCCGATCAGGACGGTAAGTTCCACCGCCAATACCACCGGAGGGAGCATCAATACCGCCTCCGTACAGATGATATCCGCAAGCCTCGCGTTGTCGGCCGTTCCCACCATTACGAACGACAACAGGATCGCTATGACGATCAAGGTGGAAAAATCGGAGCCGGATTTTTCCCACCAGGTGGACGGCATTCCCACGATCGCGAAACGTGATGCGACCTCCGAGGTTGTCATGAACAACGGCGAGACGATCGTGCTCGGCGGCATCCTCACCAAGAGCGAGGGGGAGTCAGAGTCCGGGGTACCGTTCCTGTCGAAGATACCCATCCTCGGCTGGCTTTTCAAGAAGAAGAGCACGTTCGATAACCAGTCGGAACTCATGATCTTCATTACGACGACAATTATGTCGGAATAGATAAACGAAAAGCTGTTTCCATTGGCGTGTATCACCGACCCTATCCTCATTGTTGCTCTATTCCCGGTTGTCCCCGGAAACAGCAATCGTTCACTATGCCATGGCGGGATTGTCCGGGTTCAGCACTTACTCTCTTTCGGGGTTGACACCACCTCCCTATCGTAGTATAAAAATCCATGGAAACCGGCAGACGGGAATTTATCATAAAGACGCTCACCAGTGTGCTCGTTCTGCTCGGCATCGGATTTCTGGTTCCCGCTGTCAAGATCGTTGCTCCCGTCGGCAGCCGCGATAAGGAGCTGGTCTTTTTCCCGCTCCTTGCCGAGGAGGAGATCCCGCGGATCGGCGTAAAAAAGGCGGAGCTGACGTTTGCCGTCCTGGGCAAAGAAAGGAAAGCCAGGGTCTTTCTTGTGTCTTCTTCCGAGGGACCGGTGGTTTTTTCCGCCATCTGTTCTCATCTTGGATGTCTGGTCAGTTATCATAAAGAAAAGCAGGAATTTATCTGCCCTTGCCACGGCGGGAAGTATGATCTGAACGGCAGAAATATTTTTGGCCCGCCTCCCGCGCCGCTTACGCGCTTTCCTCTGAAAATTCAGGACGGCATGCTGTTCGTCGGGGTCAAGGTGTAACAGGCTGTTGAAAAAGTCTTTTTGTGGTTCGACAGGCTCACCACGAACGGATGACTATGAATAATTTCAAGACCAGTCCCGATCGCCCTGAGCTTGTCGAAGGGTATGCCGAGTGTTTTTCAACAGCCTGGTAATCAGATTACATTTACCGAGCGCCTTATTATGAACCTTATTGATTACTTTAATGCCCGCATGGGACTCACGAGCAGGCACCGGAGAGTAATGGACAGACCGGTGCCGGGGTGGATCAACTATTTCTATTGCTTCGGCGGGATAACGTTCACGCTGTTCATTGTGCAACTCCTGACCGGACTGCTCCTGTCAATGCACTACAACCCCTCGGAGGCGGATGCGTACGCGAGCATCCAGCGCCTGGACCGGACCGTGCCGCTGGGAGGCCTGCTTCGTTCGGCGCACAAATGGGCCGCGAACCTCATGGTTGTGATGGTGCTGCTCCACATGAGCAGGGTTTTCATCACCGGCTCCTATAAAAATCCCCGGGAACTGACCTGGGTCGCCGGAGCCCTGCTGTTGGTGATGACGCTGGCGTTCGGATTCACCGGCTACCTCCTGCCCTGGGACCAGAAGGCGTACTGGGCAACCGTGGTGGGGACCAACATGCTCGGCTCGGTACCGTTCTTCGGGCCGCATCTCACCGCTTTTGTACGCGGCGGGACTGAGGTGACAGGCCAGACGCTCCTCCGTTTTTACAGCATGCACATGCTCTGGTTCCCGGTCTTGACAGCGCTCTTCCTCTGGGTCCATTTCCATATTATACGGAGGCTGGGGATATCGGGGAGGATGTAGGAGTGAGGAGTGAGGAGTGAGGAGTGAGGAGTGAGGAGTGAGGAGTGAGGAGTGAGGAGTGAGGAGTGAGGAGTGAGGAAACCTCTCCTCTCGCACGCAGGAATTATATGATAGATAGTAAAAACGAAAATAAATTTTTTCCTTACTACTTCTTCGAGATCATGCTCGTGGTGATGTTCACGATCGAACTGGTGCTGGTCCTCGCGGTCCTGTTCCCGCCGTCGATCGGCAGGGAGATCGACTTCTCCGCCCAGTTCAGCCCGCGGCCTGAATGGTATTTTCTTTACCTGTATCAGCTCACCAAATACTTTTACGGCGGATGGACATTCGTCGGCGCCGTGCTGCTGCCGGGTCTTGCGTTCATCGTGCTTCTGCTTACTCCCTTCCTTGATAAATCACCATCGACCGGGATCCGGCAGAGGAAAATACCTGCGATTCTCGGCTGTTGCCTGCTCGCAATCGTCATCGCACTGACCATCCTGTCGCTGTTATAAGCAAAGCAGTGAGGGTTATAACAATGTCAAATAGAGGGTTTTTCTTTTGTTAATGTGAAAAAACATAAAACGAGTATTGACAGGAAACGCAGTTTTTGCTAAGTTACTACACCTGCTCGACCCGCCCAAGCTTATTAGGAGAACGGTCACCCTGGTTTTATCACGGGGCGGCGGTACGAGCCTGCGCACGCGGAGGTGGTACCCGGATTTATTACGCTGCGCACCATTGCGGTATACTTGCACAGCAAAGATGTTCATTAACGGGTCGTTTTCGTGAATGCCCCGAAATTTTCGTATATCACTAAGGAGGAAGCACATGTCAATCAAGACTGCAACACCGGACCAGACGCTGGACACCCTGGGCAGGGTATGTCCCTATCCACTGCTCCTGACCAAGAAGGCGATCGAGAAGCTCGGCAGCGGCCAGACGATCAAAGTGCTGTGCGATGCCCCGGCATCGGCCGAGGACAGCATTCCGCGCTACTGCGAGAAGAACAACCTCGGCGTCGAGACCGTGAAGATCGAAGACAAGGGTTTCTGGGAGATCTACATCAAGAAGCCGTAACCACAAGGCTGGAAGCCGCCTTTCAGGGATTCGAGAACCATGTCCGGAAAACCACGGGGGAAATAATTTTCAGGAGGGGTGCGAATGGTTTCCACTATCATGTTTGTGCTGACCGGCCTGCTCGTCGGCGCCGCCGTCGGCTTTGTAATGCAACGCGGACGTTTCTGTATGAACTCGGCGTATCGGGAAGTGCTTTTTCAGGACTACACCATGCTCCGCGCGTATGTGCTTGCCGTGGTGGTCACCATGATCGGCGCGAACCTGATCGAGGACCTGGGGTGGCTCCAGCATGCTGACGAGACCGGGGCAATGGTCGCGGGTACACTCTATCGTCAGGGATTTGCGCCGTGGGCGAACATCATCGGCGGGTATATCTTCGGTCTGGGTATCGTGCTTGCCGGCGGATGCGGGAGCGGCATCCTGTATAAAATGGGGGAAGGGAACCTGGCGTATGTTTTTGCCGTGTTCGGGTTCTTTTTCGGTATCGTCATAACCAAGTACGGACTTTTGAGGCCGGTCTACGATGCGCTGGTCTCAACGATCGTGACCTTGGAAGATGGTGAGACCCCGACGCTGTCGAATATCATCGGTGTGAATAAATGGATAGTCATCGCGGTGGTTTCCGCGGCTTCCTTACCCTTGATCCTCAAGGGTGAACCATTCAGAAAAGTGAAGAAAGGCTACTCCTGGTCGGTCGTGGGGCTGCTTCTCGGTGTAGTGGCCATTGCGGCATGGTGGGCATCGGAGTATTTCGGCGGCAGGGCCCGCGGACTTTCATTCACCGGCCCGTTGCGCGAGTTTTTCCTCGCCGTCGGCTTCGGGAACTATATGAACGATCCCGCGCAGATCGTTGCGACGGAGTCCAGGACGCTTCTGGGGATCACATTTTCGTGGAGCTCGCTCTATGTTCTGGCAGTTCCCTTTGGCGCCTATCTCAGCGGCAGGCTCATGAACGAGGTCAAGATGAAGGTGCCGCCAGCCGATGAACTGCTCAAGGTGCTCCTTGGCGGGACCATCATGGGGATCGGCGCCCAGATCGGCGGAGGATGCAACGTTGGACACGGACTCACCGGGATGTCAACCCTGGCGGTCTCGAGCTGGGTAGCTACCACCTTTATCATTCTGGGCAACTGGACCATGGCGTACTTCCTGCTCATCAGACCGATGAGGGACCTGGAGTAACATACGGATCTGTAGAGAGCCGGGCCGGGATTTCCGCCCGGCTCTCTTTTGTTCGCGCAACCGGTTAAAACAAGCGTTAGAATATTACACTGTCAGGATATGCGGCAGTCGCCTGTACAGACTTCATTTTTTCATGTTGTATTCATTGCGTTAAATTGAAACGAGGTGGAACCATGGCTGATGAGACGCTGGGCATCATGGTTACGAAGTATGAGAACCTGGAGCATATCGCCGGTGTGGTGAAGGCGGCGAGGGCAACAGGGCATCCGGTGACGGTCTTCATGACCGACGAGGGCGTGAAATTCAGCAGGGACCCCAAGTTCCTCGAACTGCTCAAGGTTGGCGGCGTCGAAATATCGGTCTGCGCGCACAGTTGCGAGCGGCTCGGGATCCATGACAAGACCGAGGGGATATCCTACGGCAGCCAGTACAATAACGCCGGGATGCTGCACGACAGCACAAGGGTCCTGATATTTTAAGGAGTGAGACCATGGGAGAAGCAAAAAAGATTGCGGTTATCGTGAGAGACCGGCCGGCTGAGGCCCTCCGGGTAGCGGGCGGGCTCACGCTTGCGGACGATACCATTGAGGTCTTTGTCCTCGACCGCAAGCTTGACAAGGAGGCCCCCGAGATCGCGCAGCCGCTCGAACTGGTCACGGACCTTGAGCTGAAGATGTACTCCAATAACCCGGAAAACGGCTTCACAGCGATCACCCTTGAGGAGATGGCGAAGAAACTCCTTGAGTATGATCAGGTCGTTCCATACTAAGTGAAGGAGGACCGTGCCATGAAGATCCTGCATATTCTGAAAAAAGCGCCGGACGCAAGCACGAAGAAGATCATCGAGGTGCAGGCGTCGGGCAATCAATCGAAGGTTATCGATCTCACCAAGGGTACTATCGCATACGACCAGCTCGTGGCGGACGTGTTCGCCAGTCACAGGGTATTTTGCTGGTAAGGGGTCGCAATCGGTCGTTCATATCAAGCGCCCCGGATAATCAGTGCAGCATTCGCCCGCATCTTGTATTTTCTCCTTTCCCCGCTGTATCAAAAGCCACATTCTGTGTGCGCGTGTCGCGCCTAACTCCTTGATTTTTTACATGTTGCAATCTGGCAATGGTATTGCAATAATATTCCCTGAGCAAAGCAATCTGGAACCAAAAGAAAAAACTTAGAGGCATCTCTCGCAAAGGCGCAATGGCCTACGAAAGAAAAGCGGCCACATAGGGAATCACGCAAAGGAAATCTTTTTCTTGAGTTTAACATCGATAAGCATTTCTCTGCGGAGAGCTTAGGCAGCGGAACGCACAATTACGGAGAGGTACGAAAGGAGCAATCAATGAAAAAATGCATCAAGTGTGGAATTGAAATGGACGATACGTCGATATATTGCAAGGCCTGCAGTATTGCCGTGAAGGCAAACTCAGGGCACGAGCAGAAAAAGGAGCGGGTGATGGGCCGGGATAAGACCTGGATCAAACCAACGGCGATAGCGGCCGTGATCGTTTTTGTAGCGCTCGCGGGCTGGTTTCTGAAAGATGTTGCCTCGGCAAAACATGCGGGCATGCGCCAGAACTTTGCTCCCCAGCGTGAGCAGGCGGCACGCCATATCAATGCCGTGGTGGTGAATGACGAGGGCGGTGTTGTTCGCATCCCTCTCACATCCGTGGAGGACGGCAACGCGCATTTCTTCACGCTCCCCTCGGGCGGGAAAAGAATCTCATTTTTCGCGATGCGCGCGCCGGACGGGAGCATCCATACCGCCTTCGATGCCTGTGTGTCCTGTAATCACGCCAAGCTGGGGTATCGGCAGGAGGGCGACGTCGTGGTTTGCAATAACTGCGGGATGGGCTTCAAGCCCACGGATATCGGGCGCGAGACCGGCGGTTGCAACCCGATCCCGGTCAATATGTCCGTAGATGGGAAGATGCTTATGCTGAAGACAAAAGACCTTGAGGCAGGGGCGCAGTATTTTTAAGGTTGTAAGGGGCACGAGTTTGATCTGATAGGTGCCTATTTAAGGATCTTATCTATGAAGCTGCTTGATATTTCATTGAACAACCTCCTTCGGAAAAAAGGCCGGACGTTCTTTCTGGTCTCTGGTCTCGCGATCGGGATCGGCGCCGCGGTGGCCATGACCTCGGTGGGCGATGCCATGAACAAAGAGGTCATGCGCGCCCTTGACGAGTTCGGGGCGAACATTCTGGTGCTTCCCGCTTCGGAAGGACTTCCGCTTTCCTATGGGGGCCTCACGGTCTCGGCGGTGAACACCGGCGGACGGGAACTCACGACGAAGGATGTGGCAAGGATACGCACCATCAAGAACAAAGAGAACATCAGCACGATCGCGCCGAAACTGCTGGTCCAGACCGAGATCAAGGGGACAAAGGTGCTCCTGGCCGGAGTGGACTTCAAGGCGGAACAACGGATCAAAAAATGGTGGCGCGTAGCGGCCGGCATGAATCCGCAGGAAAGCGGCGAGGCTTTGATCGGAAAGGACGCTGCCGCCCGGCTTCATCTTGCGCCCGGCGACCGTATTGCCCTTGCTCAGGGGTCGCTCCGGGTATCCGGCGTGCTCGACGGGACGGGTTCCCAGGACGACGGCTTGATATTCGCCGATATCCTGTGGGTACAGAAGACATTTCATAAAGGGACCTCGATAAGCCTGATCGAACTCTCCGCCCTCTGCACCGGCTGTCCCATCGAGGACATGGTGGGTCAGGTGAACAGCGCGCTGCCCGGCGCCAGGGCCGTGGCGGTCAAGGAGACGGTGGAGCTCAAGATGCAGGCCATGCACTACTTCCATTCATTCTCGCTCGGCATCTCGGCGCTGCTCCTGATCGTGGCAGGCATGATCATCTTCTTTGCCATGACCGCGTCGGTCAAGGAGCGGGTGCAGGAGATAGGCCTGTTCCGGGCCATCGGGTTCCGGACCGGACATATTATCCAGGTGCTGCTCACCGAGGCCTTCATCGTGAGCCTGCTCGCCGGGATCGTCGGTTATATAGTCGGGACCATCAGCCCCCGGTTCGTGGCGCCCTATTTGATGAGCGCGTACAACCTCACGTTCGAGTTCGACCCCGTCCGTGCAGCGGGCGCGCTTGCCGCGTCGGTCGGCATCGGGTTGCTGGCGAGCATCTATCCAGCGGTGCGTGCAGGACGGCTCGATCCGGTGGAAGCGTTGAAGGCGCTGTAAATTGGAAATTGAAGATTGGAAATTGGAAATGTAAAATTGTCAACGGTGAAGCCATGGCATTCATAGAACTGAATAATGTTACCAAAATCTTCCATGCCGGTGATGAAGATTATGCCGCGCTCAAGGGCATATCGCTCGGCATCAACACAGGCGAGTTCGTGGCCGTCATGGGGCCTTCAGGCTCTGGGAAAAGCACCCTGCTCTCGCTCATCGGCGGACTCAGCAGGGCGTCCTCGGGTGTCGTGTCCATCGATGATATCGACCTGGGAAGTCTGGGGCCGAACAAGCTGTCGGATTTCAGGCGTGAATATCTTGGCTTCGTGTTCCAGTCCTTCTACCTTGTGCCGTATCTTACGGCGATCGAGAATGTGATGCTGCCGCTCACGATCCAACCCGGTCTGAACGGAACAGCGCGTGATATGGCGCTCGGCGCGCTTGCGCGGGTCGGCCTGGCTGAGAAGGCGGGACGTCTGCCGTCCCAGCTCTCGGGTGGAGAACAGGAACGGGTCGCGATCGCGCGGGCGCTGGTGAACAGGCCGGCGCTTATCCTCGCGGACGAGCCCACCGGCAATCTTGATACGAAAACCGGGAACAAGGTGCTCGACATGCTCGAATCCCTTCACGCGGACGGCCATACGATCGTGATGGTGACGCACAGTGAGGAGAACGCAAAGCGGGCGGGACGGACCATCGAGATCAGGGATGGCGAGGTTGTGTAAAGAGGGTAGTCGATTGGGAATGAAAGAAAGAATAGGCATGAACGGTCGGTGATCCGATCGCGTCGTCGCTCCAACCTTCCAGAAGGATTTCAAAACTCGAACAACAATCCACCCAAATAGGCGGTGCCGCCGAGATCATCTGATGTGGCCTTGTCCTTGACTTTTGTCCGTTCCGCTTCGACAAAGAGATACGTATGGTACACGCCAAAATCCATGGACAGGTTGTTGGCCGCGCCCCGATCGATGCCGTCCAGCAAAAGCTGCAAGCCTCCCCGGACATGATATCCATCAGCCGAGCCGCGCACCTTCTCCTGGTTCTGGATCCTCTCGCGGTAATACATCCTGGTCCAGCCGCCGCCGATATAGGGCACCAGCCATTGATTTTCGCTTATGACGCCGCGCACCAGAACAAAGACATTGACCGGGTAAAGCTCATAGACAACCTCTCCGGACACGGTGCCGTGGTCCGGGGCATAGCCCTGGCCCTTGTCCCTTGCCGTTCCCGCGCCGACCCCGAACTCGACCTGTCGCAGGACCTTGTACGCCAGCGTTCCTTCATACACCGGCATGTCTCTTTTACCGTAGTAGTATGACCAGTTTTCAAGGACCGGGGCGAACCTGCCGCCCTTTAATTCCAGAGACCAGTGGGGACGGACTGGCGATGGTTCCGCGCCATACGCGGCTGCCGGAATAAGAAGAACGAGTAACATCAGTATGATCTTTTGCATTGGGCCCCTCCCGAACCTGAAAGCCTCTTTCTGGAAAAACGATACACAATTATGAGAGCAATGATCACCATGAAGAGGGCAACGACGGCTTTGATGAACAACGAGGTCCCCGTCATAAAGAGCGCCAGGCCGACCGCCGGCATGAGCGCTGTCCTGACCACGGGCTTGTATCCGGGATGCGCGTCCAGCCAGGCCGCGGCAACCGGACCGTGTTCGTAATACCATTGGACGAATGCGCTGCCTGCGCTGTTGGTGAGCAGGTAACGATCGCGGAATGCGCGCAGGGCCTGCACCTCCGGGGCGGAGTAGCAGCCATACGCTGCCGTGGCGATGAAGCAGCCCTGGCGCGAGTTCTGCAGGTTCGGATAGGCAGCGAGGGCCTCGGGATAGTCGATGATAAAATCAGAATGGACGCTTTCCTGAGCATCTCCGAGGGGAACGCTTATTTCCGGGGAATAAGCGCTTTCGTAAGCGATCCCCGGGATCGATGTACCTGTAGCATTTGAGTTCACGGCGGTGACCGCGATAAAGTACGTGGCCTGGGCAATGGCGGAAACCGCGATCTTATATTTTGTATTATTCGTCAGGTCCGGGACGGTATAGGCCGTAGTCACGACGGTTTTATTCAAGGTGGTCGGCGGCGATGGCGTGCCGTCATCGATGTCGCAGTAGACCCGGTAGCCCGTAGCTCCGGGAACAGCATCCCAGCTTAGGGCGAGGCTTCCGTTGAGTGCGGTCACGGAGTTGAGCGCTGGTTTTGTCGGAGTGACGACAGTCGTACTCAGGTTGCTCAACGTCGTGGTCGTAACGGTTACGTTTATCGGGGAAGGGCCTTCCGCTGCATCGGTCCCCGTGTAAACACCGGGAGCCTTTCCGTAATAGATCCGGTAGCCGGTGACCGAGTAGCTCAAATTCGCGTTCCAGGTCAGGGAGGTCGATGTCGATGAAGTGGTTTTGGTTATGTTGGACACCTGCAAAGGGATCGTATCCGCGTTCGCCCCGCCATAGGCGCCGATATCGCATGGTGGGCCTTGGTTTGTGCATCGGTTCGGGTCCCCATTGCCTATACACGGCGATCCGGTTTTGAGATGAACATCCAGGTGCGAGATATCCGAGATATCGACAAAGAGGGGATCAGGATTAGTAATCGTTTGTCTGGGAATAGAGTATGGATCTGTTATCACGCCCTCCCCGGGCGCAGGATTGAAATCGTTGTACGTGATATTACTCTGATTGGTGGGGAACGCGGCGCCGCTGATGTTCACGGTATTGTTAGAAAAAATATTATTCGTGATCTGATTGCTCGCTGAATCCCTGACGACCGCGGTTCCGTTCTGATAGAACGTATTGTTGATGACATTGGTGGAGGCAGAGCCCTGGATCGTTATCGCTGCTCCGCTTGTGCCATAAAATACATTATTGGTAATATTGATGACGGATGAACTGTTTGAAACCACTATTCCCGTAGACGTGTTAATAAAGGAAAAATTTCTAAAACTTGCCGCGGTAGATAAATTGCTTGCAGTGACGACGGGGGCGTTCCCGCTGTTGTTCAGTATGGTCCTGGCGGTTTCTCTGCCTTGAACGATAGAGACTCCGGGTTTTAACGTTATCACTTCGCTATACGTGCCGGGTTCAACAAGGATGGAATAGGTCACTGTTGTCCCGGTATTGTTCGAAATGACATAGTTGGCATTGTCTATTGCCTCCTGTATGGTCCTATAACATGCCGGTGTGGCCGTGGTACTGCACACGGCATCAGCGGCGTTGTTGACGATGATCTGAGTATCCGATGCAAGGAGCGTACGTGGTCCGGCTATTGTGAGGAGAATGAATGCAGCAATGAAGAAAAGGACCGGTCCTGGAGACCTCATAATATAGCTCCTTTGTGTTCGTCAGTAAAAAAATACCCGAATGCGCCGGGAAAGTCAAAGAAAAATCGTTTTTCCCGTATCAAGACCGTACAATCCGCTGAAACAATTCCATTTGTTCTGCGCGACACTACCGTGTTATAATCCGTAAACGCATTTCGTACGATCCACGGTCTTTTTTCAGGAGCACTCTCTATGGCGGCAGTACGGCATATCATCTTCATCTGTCTATTCTCCCTTCTGTTTGCAGGGCAGGTGTCCGCGTTCCAGCCGATGGAGTTCGTGCGTGAGATCGGCGAGGCGGGAAAACAGGCGAAGCAGAGTCAATTCCACGCGCCCCGCGCGTTGGCCGCTCACGGAGATCGCTTGTACGTTGCCGATACCGAAGCCCATCGCATCGTCGTCCTGGACCAGAGCGGCAAGACCGTGCTGTCCTGGGGTTTGAAAGGGAGCAAGCCGGGCCAGTTCAAATATCCCGCAGGGATCGCGATCGACGAGCAGGGCCTCGTCTACGTGGCGGACACCGGCAACAATCGCATCCAGGTGTTCGACGATGGGGGGAAGTGGGTGCGCGGTTTCGGCGCCAGGGGAGACGGCCTCCGTGAGTTCAGCGGCCCGACCGGGATAACCGTTTCCGCGGGCTTTGTCACTATTGCCGATACGGGCAACAGCCGCGTGCAGGTGCTGACCACCGGCGGCATCGCGGTCCGCCAGATCACGGTAAGGACGAAGACCGACGAGATGAAGGCGCCCGTAGGCGTGGCAGTGGATGCGCAGCACAGGATATACGTCATCGACACGGGGACCGATACGGCGCGCGTCTTTGACCCCACGGGTGTTCAGGTCCGCGTCTTTGGTTCGCGAGGGAAAGGGACCGCCGGCCTTGATCGGCCGCAGGGTATTGCCGTGGACAGCCGCGGGTACATTTATATTGCGGACACAGGAAACTACAAGGTCAAAAAATTCGATCCCCGCGGCAAGCTTGTCGGCTCCATTGGCTCCGAGGGCGATGGCCCGGGACGGTTCCGAGAGTTAGCAGGACTGATCGCCGGTTACGAGAACAGGATCTGGGTCCTTGACGCGGCCAGGAACACGGTCCAGGTAATTTCAACTGAAGACGGGGATGCGCCGTTGCTGACACCGTTGTCTCCATTGCCGGGTGTTGCGTTCACTCAGGAGATGCGGGGCGAGGTGGCCGCCATCTCGATCAATAAGAACGCCTGGGGCATGACGGGAGATTCTCTCACGGTTCTTGGCAATTCAGGCGGCGGACGCATCATCGGCTCGCGCGGGAGCGGCCCCGGCTCGTTCAAGAACGCGAGGGGTCTGACCGTGGACGGCCTTGGAAACTTCTGGGTCGCCGATACCGGCAATGACCGGCTGAAGAAGTTCAACAGTGAAGGAAGCCTTCTGCACGTATTCGGAAAATCCGGCAGCGGAGAAGGCGAGTTCCGATCGCCTTCGGGAGTTGCCGTGGGTCCAAAGGGCAACATCGCTGTTGCCGATACCGGGAACAGGCGGGTGCAGGTCTTCAGCTCCAAGGGGATGTTCCTCGGCGCATTTGGAAAAGCGGGAAAATTGGCCGGACAGTTCGGCGAGGTTGTGGACATCGCAACGGATGAGTTCGAGAACCTTTACGTTGCGGACCGGGGAAACGACCGGATCGCGAAATATGACAGCAACGGCGGTCTCATCTGGGAAACGGGGAATACCGGCAGTGAAGAAGGGGAATTCCGGGAACCGGAGAATATCGTCGTATCACCGGACAATGAGGTGTACGTGCTCGACGCGGGGAACTCGCGGGTCCAGGTCTTTGACCGTAATGGAAAATTTCTCAGAAAGTTCGGGAGCGAAGGCTCCGACGCGGGCCAGTTCCGGGAGCCCCGGGGGCTTGCGCTGGAAGAGGGCCTCTGGTTGTATGTCGGCGACCGCGGCAACAAAAGGGCGCAGGTCTTTATCCTCAAACACACGCCGGCAATGCCGAAGGACGTCACGGCACAGGCAAAAATAAATGAAGTGCAGGTGAGCTGGAAGGCAAATACCGAAACCTACCTGGATCAGTATAAGGTCTATCGGGCTGATTCACCAACGGACGCCTTCACGCTCATCGGTACTTCGACCACGACATCCTATCTGGACAAGAACCTGCCGAGCAACCGGTCTTTCTCATACCGCGTGAGCAGCCAGGCCCGGGAGGGTAACGAAAGCGCGCTGTCGGGCGTCGTTTCCGCGGTCACGCCGAAGCTGGTCCCCGCCAGACCGAAACGGGTGAGGGGTGAGGCCTGGGGGAATCAGATCACGATCACGTGGCTGCCGAATCTTGAGCCCTTTGTTACACACTATCAAGTGTACCGTTCCAGAAAGGCGTCGACGGGCTATGAGTTCCTGGCAAAAACGGAAAAGACGATCTTCGATGACGGTCCGCTTGCAAACGATACGCTCTATTACTATCAGATAACGGCCGTCGGCAAGGAGGGCGATGAGAGCGCGCCGGGTGAAGTGGTCGTCGCCTCAACGCCCAGGGCGCTGTTGACGGCCCAGCCCATCGAGATCATCAGGATGGAGACCGGCGAGGTGTTCGCGTCGGCGTATACCTATTATGAGTCCCATCCCCTCGGCAAGGTCGTGATCGTGAATACCGCCGACATTCCGTACCAGAAGGTCAAGGTGAGGTTCTCGACCAGGGATTTCATGGATAATCCGATCGAGACCGAGGTCCCCGAGATCGCTGCAAAGCAGCAGGTCGAAGTCCCGCTCAAACCCGTATTCAATAAGAATATTCTCGAGGTCGCCGAGAATACGCCGCTCCCGTACGAGATCGCGGTCACGTTCTCGCAAGCGGGTGAACCCAGGACCGTGTCCCGGAACTTTCCGCTCACGCTCTATGAACGGCATGCAATGCAATGGGACGACAAGGCAAGGCTCGGCGCTTTCGTGACGCTCACGGACACGATGGTGGCCGATCTCAGCAGGCAGGTTGTGCAGCAGTACGCTGATGCCTACCCCCATCTGCCGCAGACCCTTGTGTACGCCCGGGGCATCTACGAAGCGTTCGGCGTTCTTGGGCTCAAGTATATCGTGGACCCATTGAGCCCGTTCCAGGACTTTTCCACAAGCCCCGCGGACGTGACCTATCTCCAGTATCCACGCGAGACTCTCATGAAGAAGAGCGGGGACTGCGACGACCTTTCGGTCCTCTTTGCCGCCTGCCTGGAGAACATCGGGATAGACACGGCGTTTGTGGACGTGCCGGGCCATATGTTCCTCCTGTTCAACACGGGGGTCGCGGAGGCGGACAAGATCACGCTCGGTCTCCCGAATGAGCTCATCGTGTTCTATCAGGGCACGGTCTGGATTCCCGTGGAGACGACCATGGTGGGAACGTCCTTTACCCGCGCCTGGCAAAAGGGTGCGGAAGAGTATCGCGACTGGGTTGTAAGGAACAAGGCGAACATCATCAACGTTCAGAAGACCTGGGACGAGTTCAAGCCCGTCACGCTTCCCAGATCCGGGGGGACGGTGAAGGTCAAGCGTGGCGAGATCGAAGCGACCTTCAAGGGGGAGCTCGAAGCGCTGGCGAGCCGGCGTCTCGCGTACCTGTCCGCCGCGTATCGTAATGTGCTCAAAAAAACCCCGGATGATCTCGCCACGCTGGGGCAGCTCGGCATTCTCTATGGAGAGAATGGTCTCTTTGCCGAGGCGCTTGAGCAGTTCCAGAAACTGCTGGCACTGGACAAGACCAATGCCCTGGCGCTCAACAATATCGGGAATATCAGCTACCTGCAGGGCAGGCTTGACGATGCGCGTCAGGCCTATGAGGCGGCCCTCAGGTCATCGCCTGGAGAACCGGGGATCATGGTGAACCTGGCCCGTGTTTCACTGCAGGCAGGTAAAAAGGAGTACGCAAAGAGCTTATTCCTGGACGCGGCAGTGATCGACCCGCGGGTGGTTCGGCAGTATGCGGATCTTGCTGCGAGCCTGGGAGTGAAATAAATCAGTGCGGAGTGACGAGTTCCCCCGATTAATATGCTCGAGGGCAGGCTCCGTTCGGAGTGAAAGGCATTCGCAATCCGCAATGAAAAGGGATGTCTCTATGTTCAATAAATTGGCAGCACTTATCATAATAACAGGCTTGTGCTGCACCACGGCCCTGGCCCAGGAACAGAAGGGCTTGTCTCTTGCGGACTGGATCAAGGTGGTCCAGAAGAAGATCGACAAGATCGTACCGAAGAAGATCCAGCCCCTGAGCACCGGCGAAGCAGGCATGCGCGGGATAAAGGAAGATGCATCGGTAAAGCTCTACTGGAAAGGGAAGAAGAGTGAAGAACCGGTCACGGAAGAAGAAATGAAGGAGCTCAAGGCCGTCATCGATCTTATTGGCAAGGATGATCGCGCCGCGGCCATCACGGTCATGGAAAAGTTCCTGACGCAGTATCCCTCCAGCGCGCTGATCCCGGACGCGAAGAAGATGCTGGATCTGCTGAAGATCGAGACGCCTGAAGAGAAGAGATAGCAGGCGGATAAAGGCAAACTTGCCGTCGAGACCGTCACGAACGATCCCAAAACATAGTCCCGTCCTCTTTTTCTCTGGATGTTTCCCCGTCAATCTGCTACTCTTTTGCCCATGACAAAACAACCTGTCTCCCGTAACCCCTGGTCCTTCCTGCCCAAATAAATAACCATGCGATAAAGCTCCAAATCAACCACAAAATATTTGTTAATGTATAATACTTAAGGATTGTTTGTCAATGCATGTTGGAATTATTTACAGAAAATAAAATTATTGTATATATTCTCGCCTATAATAAACACCGCGCATTGATATTTAAAGCTTAATTAAATAATTGCGAATTGACGGGATTATTTACATAGTACTTCATGCCTATAATAATATGTATAATTACAATGTATTATTAAATGGTATGTATATTGCTTCCAAATACTGTTTTATAATGGGATAAAATAACGCGTTCGAACTCCACGTACGGAAATAGTATTACATGTGATGCTCGGGTAACTTGCCAAATTCAAGCCGGCAGATTCCAGGGAACTTCGTAATGTTCAAGCCATACAAGTTGCAACACATGGACACAGGCTGCATGACGATGAAAATCACATCAGCATGAATTTTTTGTACTGGCGAGTGGAATATTGAGTGATGAAGTAGAAATCGATAAATGACAGAAAAGTAGGCCTGATCCTTTTGGTTTCTTATGTACATTACGATTACGAAGACCGTAAAGGATACCGAGTTTAAATTCGATGGAAAAACAGTAACAGATAATTTAGAAATTCATCGTAGATAGCATTGTAAAACAAATAATAAGGGGGGCTTATGAAAAACCGACTTTGGATTGTTGGGATTATCATCGTATTTGTTATTGCAGTCGTACTTGTGTCAGGTCGAAGCGAAGGAGGTGCGAATAACTCCGGACCTGTTGTTTCAACAATTGCAGGGCAAAAAGCGACTAGTGGTTCCAATGATGGAGCTGGGACAGACGCGCATTTCGGCTTTTCAGCCGGGATCACGACAGATGGAACAAACCTTTATGTAACGGACACCTTTAATCATACGATTCGCAAGGTAGTCATCTCGACGGCAGCGGTAACGACATTGGCAGGGACGGCAGGGATTTCCGGTTCCATGGATGGAATAGGTTCAGCCGCCCGCTTCAATTCTCCGCAAGGAATCACCACGGATGGGACAAATCTCTTCGTTGCGGACACTGTTAACCAGACGATCCGCAAGATCAATATTATTACAGGTCAAGTTTCAACATTGGCAGGGACTGCCGGCGTCATTGGAGCTGCAGATGGAATCGGTCCCAACGCTCAATTTAACCATCCATCCGGTATTACAAATGATGGATCCAACCTCTTTGTTGCGGATATGAAGAACAACATAGTTCGAAAAATTTTGATTAATACAGGACAGGTCATGACATTGGCGGGGACTGCAGGAAAATCAGGTTCCTCTGATGGAACAGGATCATCCGCGCTTTTTAACTATCCTGCAGGCATAACCATAGATGGCCCAAATCTTTATATTGTGGACAATAGTAACAGTACAATTCGTAAGATTGTTTTGGAAACGGGATCGGTTACCACGCTGGCAGGAATTGCCGGCACTCTTGGTTCGACCGATGGAACAGGAGGAGCAGCTCTTTTCAATTACCCCCTGGGAATCGCCTCGGATGGAAATTGCCTCTTTGTAACCGATACCGGCAATTCAAACATACGGAAGATCGTCATTTCCGGAGGACAGGTTACGACATTGGCAGGTACAACCGGAAAGGTGGGTTCTGACGATGGAAATGCTACAAATGCTCGATTTAGCATTCCCTCCGGTATTGTTGCAGGAACTGGAACGACTCTTTATATAGCTGATATGGGAGCAATTCGAAAGATTAAGTGATGTTGTAAAGAGACGTACCAAGTGTATGCTCCTTGAGGCGATTATGTCGATAACAACTGCAAAATACTAGAGAGGAGTAGTTATGAAAACAATTTATTTGCTCAAACCAAATAAAACATTATTATTGTCTTTCATTTTGTCTTTACTTAGTCTTGTGTTTAGATTGAGTAATTCATATGCGTGCTGTCCATATGATACTGCCACATGTCAATATTACAAGGGCTTGTGCGATTTACAATGTGAAAGTGACTTTGGTCCTATAGGATGCTTATACGATCATTGCTCTGGATGGTATGCTGATCATCCCAGTTGCACGGACTTCGGTCAAACCTGGTGCCGCATCCAGAATGATTGTGCCTCGATCGAATGTACTCCTGGGTATAGTTGTACTTGCTCGCTCAATATTAATCCGAACTGTAACGGCGATCCGTATTGCTATGATTGTGTTAATTGGTGGAGTAATTATAACGATCCAAGTTGCCCGAGGTCTCTCGATGGATGCAAGTCATACTGCCAAAACAATTCTATTCAATGCCCTACCGTTACGTACTACACAGTAACTCCACAAGGTGCCTCTGGCGGCAGTATTGTTCCATGGCTTCCTCAAACAGTGCAGAGCGGGTATTCCACGCAATTTACTCTGACTCCGGATCCCTGCTATCATATAGTGTCGGTTACCGGGTGCGGCGGCACGTTAAACGGGGATACATATACGACGGGTCCTATCACCGCAGACTGTACAGTAACCCCAACTTTTGCGCCCAGCCCCTATACAATTACCGCCTCTGCAGGGAGTGGTGGAACAATATCACCTCATTCCGCAACGGGGATTTATGGCATCGGCCAGGTCTTCTATGTGACACCGAATCCCTGCTATCAAATCGCGTCAGTTACCGGGTGTGGCGGCACGTTAATCGGGCAAACATATTTTACGGGTACTACTGTCACCTGCGGCTGTACAGTGACCGCAACTTTTGTAATCAACACAGCTCCTATTACTCTTGCCACCTCTGCAGGAAGTGGAGGCATAATAACACCGCCTTCTCCGACGGTGAATTGTGGCGGTAGCCAGACCTTTACGATAACACCGAATGCTTGCTATCATATTGTTGATGTGAAAGTTGACGGTGTTTCCAAGGGAGCTATAACCAACTACACTATCTCCAATGTAACTACCAACCATACGATTGCGGCAAGCTTTGCGCTCAACACCTATACCATTACCACTTCTGCAGGCAGCGGCGGAACAATAACACCTCCCTCTGCAACGGTGAATTGCGGCAACAGCCAGACCTTTACTGTGACACCAAATACGGGCTATCACATTACGTCAGTTACCGGATGCGGCGGAACGTGGAATGGTGGAAATACCT